>JAEEGI010001496.1_pt1 | contig 58205 bp, 43 predicted proteins | sample 8958751 | NCBI WGS metagenome assembly JAEEGI01 (sample SAMN16246545, study PRJNA631951) | gut metagenome | biome: gut microbiome; feature: rumen; material: KS-attached | host: Bos | place: Iran: Karaj | collected 2018-10
CCTTTATGGCGGCAATGTCCTTTGGGACTTGAAGGGTGATACCCTCTATATTTCTGGAAAGGGCGATATGATGAATTATGATTGGGAAGGACGATACGACGCCCCTTGGAAGAAATACACGGAGCAGATTAAATGTGTTGTCATCGGGGATTCTGTCACTTCTGTTGGTGATTATGCCTTTCAGTATTGCACTTCGCTCACCTCTGTGACCTTCTCAAGTAGTCTGAAGACAATTGGCGAAGGAGCTTTTTGGGAATGTGCCAGCTTGGAGTCCATCGTGATTCCCGATAGTGTTTCTATTGGCGGAAGTGCTTTCTGCAGATGTTTTTCTTTACGATCAGTCACGCTCCCTGAACATTTGCCTTCATTGGGAAGACAAGCCTTCTCTCTATGCGAGAGTTTGGATTCTATCCGTATTCCGAATACCATCAAAGCCATATATGGCGTGTTTGCCGGTTGCACATCCTTGCGTTATGTAGAGATTCCGAATAGTGTGAAAGCCTTGGAATCGAGTGCTTTCAAGAATTGTTCCTCCTTGCAATCCATTCATATTCCTGATGGTGTAAAAACTTTGGGATGGGATGTATTCAACGGTTGTACCGCCTTGGATTCCATTGTGATTCCCAACAGCGTTACCAGTATGGGTAATAAGGCGTTTCAGGATTGTACGAACCTGAAATCCGTCAAGCTGTCAGATCAACTCACAGAACTCTCCCCTTCTGTATTCCAGAACTGCACCAGCCTGCCCTCCATTGAGATTCCTGAAGGAGTGACGTCTATCGGGCAATATGCATTCTTGGAGTGTCAGCAACTCGCTACCATCGTCATTCCCAAAAGTGTGACAGACATCTACTGGCAGGCGTTCTATAACTGTATGGGAATAGAAGATGTATTCTGCTATCCTACCACGATGCCCCAGACAGCTGAGAATGCGTTCGAAAACTATATGTATTGGCCTCTTCAAGCGACACTTCATGTTCCGAAGTCGCTCATGAGCATATACTCTGTCACCAAACCGTGGACCAAATTCGAGCGATTTATGGCACTTCCAGATGCTATTGATGAGGAAAATAACTCGACGGTCTACTATACCTTCAACAAGGACGGAACAACGGTCTCTGTGACCAGCGGTCAGGGGAAGTATGAAGCGAAAGTGACTGTTCCAGGACGCATCATGTCGTACGGCAAATACTACAAAGTAACCTCTGTCGAGAACTTCGCTTTCTTCAACTGCGTGAAGCTTTCGAGTGTCTTCCTCAACAACTCTATCACCTATCTGGGACGCTTTGCGTTTGCCGATTGTAGGGGATTGACATCTGTGAGGCTTTCTGGCAACATCACAGCCATTGAGGATTATACCTTCTCAAACTGCACCAGCTTGTCAGAGATTGATATCCCAAGTAACGTGACCTCCATTGGTGAGGGGGCCTTTGTCGGTTGTAGCAACTTGCAATCCATATCCCTTCCCTCCAAGACCACTTATATCGGTATGCGTGCCTTTGCCGACTGCTCGTCATTAGCTGCGGTAGATTTGCCAAGTCGATTATCTATGATTGACGATAACGCATTCGAGAACTGTCAGTCGCTTACCTCTATGACCATTCCCAACAGCGTGACCTTCGTGGGCAGCAATGCTTTCAAAGATTGCAAGGAACTCAAAGTGGTAGTCTTCGACGGCTGCTCAGGCGAAATCTGTCAGGATGCTTTCAACGGCTGTACGGGATTGAAGGAAATCTACTCCTATTCCGACGTGCCTCCTGCTGCTGATGAGTATGCCTTCGAGGGCAGCAACTACGATGCAACCCTGCATGTAGCAGCTGCTTCATTGGAAGCCTATCAATCAACAGCCCCTTGGTGCTATTTCAAGCATATCGTTTCCCACCAAGAAGCTGCCTATCAGGGGCTTGTCTTACAATATGTTTACAACCACGATGACCATACAGCCACATTGGTAAAAGTCATAGTCCCGGATAACACACACGAATACAAACTGGTCATACCTGCAGAGTTGCAAGTAGAAGGGAATACCTATAAGGTGACGGCTATCGATGAGTGGGCATTGAGGAATCTCTATAAAGGAAACGTAACTTCGATTGAACTGCCCAGCACTCTTCGCGTATTAGGGAGCGGTACTATCAACGTTTCACCTCAATTGAAAACCTTCAGGATCATGGGCGATATTGAGAAAATAGACTATTATGCATTTTGGGCATATCTCTCGAATTCGAACGGACCTATCGATAATTGTTTCTTGAATGATTTCTATTGCTATGCATCGTTCGTCCCGGAGTTGAGTCCATTAGCTTTAAGTGCAGGCACGGATGGATTGTCGCGAATCAAATCGGATGATGATATCGCTGAGGTGAAACTATATGATATAACTTATTATCTGCCACGCTACTTTACCTTCAGATGGAATGATTACGATGGAAATTACTATCAGGCAACAAAATACCAATACTACCTGATAGAACATGCCACCCTGCATGTGCCGGCACCACTCGTGGAAAGCTACAAGCAGACCTTCCCTTGGAACATGTTCGGCAATATCGTAGCACTGACGGAGGAGGAAATGGCAGATGGAATAAGCCCCCTCCGACTCCCCCTCAATGGGGAGAGGAGCGATGCAATCTTCAACTTGCAGGGGCAGCGCATCAACAGATTGCAGAAGGGATTGAATATTGTGGATGGGAGGAAGATGTGGGTTAGATAGCTTAGTAGCTTAGTAGCTTAGTAGCTTAATAGCTTAATAGGTTAGTAGCTTAGTAGGTTAATAGGTTAATAGATTTTTGATGAATAGTTTGGTGGATTCATGAAAATGTTGTAATTTTGCAGAGGAAATCATATCCTAAAGATATATGACGAAAGAAACGGATCATAATATTAGCGAAATAGTCATCTACCAATCGGACGATGGGAAAGTGCAATTAGATGTACGCCTGGAGGACAAGACAGTGTGGCTGACCATAGATCAGATGGCAGAATTGTTTGGTAAGGCCCGCTCTACTGTCAACGAACATATTCTTAATGCATTTGCTGAAGGAGAGATAGAAGAGGCTAAGACAATGAGAAAAATCGGAAATCCCGATTTTTCTGCCAAGCCCACCAATTATTACAACCTTGATGTTATCATTAGTGTGGGCTATCGTGTGAAGTCGAAGCAAGGTACACGTTTTCGTCAGTGGGCTACAGAACGTCTCGCCGAATATATCGTGAAGGGCTTTACGATGGACGATGAAAGATTGAAGAATCTGGGTGGAGGCAACTACTGGAAAGAGTTGTTAGATAGAATCCGAGACATCCGTTCGTCGGAAAAGGTGATGTACCGTCAGGTACTCGATCTCTATGCCACTAGTGTGGACTACGACCCAAGAACGGATGCATCAAAACTATTCTTCAAGATGGTTCAGAACAAGTTGCATTATGCAGCACATGGACATACTGCTGCTGAGGTGATTTATGACAGAGCGAATGCAGACCAACCTTTCATGGGACTGACATCATTCAAAGGAGAATTGCCAGGAATCAATGACATCAAGATTGCTAAAAACTACCTGACAGCCGATGAATTGAAAATCCTGAATAATCTCGTTTCTGGATACTTCGATTTTGCCGAAATGCAGGCACTGCGTCATCGTCCGATGTACATGGAGGACTACGTGCGACAATTAGATAGTATTCTTTCTGCAAACGGTGAAGAACTGCTAATCGGTGCAGGCTCGGTTACGCATGAGAAGGCAATTGAGAAAGCTCTTACTGAGTATCGTAAGTATCAGGTAAAGACGCTCTCGCCAGTAGAACAAGCCTATATTGAATCTATCAAGATGATAGAGAATAAAGCTAAAGCAAAGTAGAAAACAGCTCTGCAAGTATCTGCAGAGCTGTTTTTGTTTTTCTGTATGTTACAAATCTGATAGTCCATGTAAAAATTGCTGTAAACAAAAGTGGGAAAAAATTTGGTGGTATGAAAAGAATGTTGTTATTTTGCAGGTGAAAACAAATACAATATATTTACAACATAAATAATATAGTAACAACCAAGACTTGCAATCTCAATTGAATGAGATAATCAGGGTCTATTAAATTTGTAAATAACATGGAAACGAGAAAGAAACTTATATTTGTCGCAATGATTCTCCTCTCTTGCCTATACATCCAAGCTCAGGAGGAGGCTATATCAATGTTGGACGGGAATCCAATATGGATATATTATAGATATTGTTTTGGAGGGACTGATCCCTTTGAAAAGAATCTTTATACTGTATATTCTGTCAATGGTGACACAGTGGTTAATGGCAAACGATATTTAAAACTTTACCGTGATTCCTATATGTATAAAGGGATTACGGGCAACGAATTTTACGGTGATGATGATCATTATGATGATGGTTTATATGCATTATTGAGAGAAGAAGACGACAGAATCTATGCGGAGAGTTCGTTTTTTAAGAAACGCCTATGGTGGAGTTATTACAAGTCATTTGAGCTGTTGGATGGTGAGTTAGTCATGTATGATTTCAATGAAATGAGTCAAGGTAATGACATCAGTCTTTGGAAAGATGACATAAAGACTAATAAGCGGTTCGTAGGATATGATATGGTTTCTTTGGAAGACGGAACTTCACGTCCTCTGTATAAATACTACAATTACGACAAAGACATGTGGCGTGATACACCAGCAAATCTTGAAGTGATTGATCATATCGGTTGCAGAAATATGTTTTATGGCTTACTGAATTATTTTGATGAACCAGAACATGGCACAAGACCAAATAATACTGAATGGCTGGGTAATAGACTAAATATGTTTATCCAAAACGGAAAGATAGTGTACAAAGCCCCTGCAGAGGATTACATAGAATTAAGTTGGATAGATAAACTAATTGCAACAAAGATAGAAGACGTATATGCGAAGCAATCTCAAAAAGATTCCATTCTCGAAAAAGGGTTGGGTAGCATTTACAACGTCATAGGTCAGCGCATCAATGGGTTGCAGAAAGGACTGAATATCGTGGATGGAAAGAAGGTTTTTGTGAGATAAAGCCCCTCCCCCAGAGGAAAATTAAAAATTAAAAATGAAAGAATGTAAAAATGTAAAAATGAAAGGTTAATGGTTATTGGTTATTGGTCAAGGACAATGTAAAAATTATAAAATGTAAAAATGAAATTTAGCTTAGTAGCTTAATAGGTTAATAGGTTAATAGACCAAGGAAAATGTAAAAATTGAAAAATGAAAGTTTTTCGGAGGAGGAAGATAATAAGGAGATAATAAGGAGATAATAAGGAGTTAATAAGGAGTTAATAAGGAGTTAATAAGGAGTTAATAAGGAGATAATATGGAGTTAAGGGAAAGATAACGGGGGGGATTTGCTTAAATTACGCACGAAACGATGATTTTATGCCCCCATTTCGAGAAAAAGTAGTATCTTAAATACAGTCTTATTGATTTCTCCAGTTATGTACATCTCGGTAAAATATAACATTCAACTGAACATAAAATGACATACCGAAGTTGAATTTCGTTAATAAATCAGCGGAATTTAAGTATTTCATTAACTTTCCGCTTGTTTTCTCCCGAAAAAGTATTATCTTTGTGGCGTGAATAAAAAATAATGGATGCTATGCTAATAGGTCGAGAAAAAGAAAAACAAGTATTACAGAATGCTCTCTACGAAGAGTACTCGCAATTCGTTGCCGTATATGGAAGGAGATTAAGAAGAAGCTTGGTATTAGCGGAATACTGACAAACGAATATGCATGGCGTTGCTTGCCAGATGAGAACATCGGTAGACCAGGAGTTTAGATAGACCTGCTTATAGACCGTAGCGATGGAATAATTGATGTGTGCGAAATGAAATACTCGAAGGATTCATACACCATCACTTCTGATTATTCAGATGAACTTGCCCGCAAACGAAATGTGTTCCAGAATGTAACTGGCACAAAGAAAGCCATTCATTCCATCATGGTCACCACTGATGGCCTAACTCGGAATGAATACTGGGGAGACATTCAGGCAGAAATACAACTAGACGATTTATACGAACTATAAAAAACGATTGATTTGCTATATTCGAGAGGTTCGCATCTCCTGTTTAATAGCTCAGGGTCTTACCCTCGTTCCACTGCGGCAACAGCAGTCCGTGTACGTCGGTACAGTGTTCATAGATCCATTGGCGGCGTTCGGCCGTGATGGTGTTCCACCACTGTGAACAGGCGGGGTAGTGTACTTCGGCATTCTCGTCGCCGTCCTTACGTGCTGCTTTCGTAGCGATGCGCTCTTTTTGTGTGATGGTGAGCGATGACCACCATTTGTTCAAGTCTTCCATATTCTAATTATTTAGACCACTTCTGTCTTTCAGACATCTCCCCCTCTATGGGGAGGGTCTTTACATCACTATTGCATCTATATTCTTTCTTACTTTCTCCTTTGGTTCGTCGGCCGCATAGCCGATAGGAATGAGCACTGCTACTTCTTCGTTCGCAGGAATATCGAACAGACGGCTGCATAGCTCCACGTCGAAATTGCATACCCAACAGGTTCCGAGACCCTGCTCGGCAGCAGCGAGGCATAGGTGTTCCACCGCGATGGCAACGTCGATATTACCGTGGTGCTTTCCGTCGGAACGGACCCACTCCTCATCGTGCAGCACCGAAGCTATGATGTAGGTAGGAGCGGTAGCAAACCACTCTCGATTGTAACACTGACAGAGTTTCTGACGTTCGGCTTCGCTTTCCACCACCCGAAACCGCCACGGCTGACGGTTGACTGCCGATGGTGACATGCGGACACATTCCATCACATACTCTATCTTTTCTTTCTCTACAGCCCGCTCCTGATAGCTGCGGCAGCTGTAGCGTTGTTTTGTTAAATCTAAAAATCTCATAAGCTATTATTAAGACCCACTACCACGAGCGTTAATGTCCTTTGGTAACAACTCTCCCCATAGAGGGGGAGCGGGGAGGGGGTCTGTCTTATTTATACACTTTCCATTCCCATATACCCTTGATGCCTTCGTTGATGCTCACGCGCAGATAGCGGTAACGCTTGCTGATGTTATCGACGTGTGGCGAACATTTCTCTAATCCGTGCACAGCGATGCGCTCCCATTTCAGTCCGTCGCGCGACCCCTCAAGTTGGTATGCATGCCCTGCAGTCGGACGTACGAATGCAATCTCGCTACGCCCAATTTTCACTGCCTTACCCAGGTCGATCATCATCGTCGCACCGTTATCTGAATCGGCTGCCATCCATCGTGAACCATTCTGATTATCTATAGCAAACTCCGGGACAAACTGCTCTGTACGCTGGCAACGCTGGTCCTTATTCGGACGAATCCTTCTATCGGGCATTTCCGATGATGCCGATACTGACTCCACCTGCAGCTGACCGGGCTTCGCATTCTTGTGCAGATAGCCCACGCCGTTGAGGTCGACTTTCACCTGACGGATGGTTCCGTCGTCGTTGAATTCCATACGGTTGACATACGTCTGCCGGTTTGTTCCACCGCGCCCGTACTCAAGAAAAGCCAGGTAGAAATCATCGGTACCGTTGACGTTAAACACGCATCCGTGACCCGGACCGAACACACCAGTCTCGATGTTGGTGGTACACACCAGGTCTTTCTCGGGTGTAATCCAAGGTCCCAATGGTGACGTGCGGCTCATCTGATAGTAGTATTCGTAGCTTTCGCTTCCTCCGATGGTGTAGAGATAATAGTACATGCCCTTCCGCTTAAATATGATCGGTCCTTCCGAGTATTCCGTGCGCCGTGTGCGGATAGTCTGGTACATCGTGTCGATAGTTGCCATGTCGGGTTTCAGGCGAACCACATTACGACTTCCCCAGAATGCGTAAGGTGTACCATCGTCGTCAATGAGGATTTCGGTGTCGATAGCGTGCACGTTGTCGCGCTCCCACAGACGATTTTCCACCGTAAAAGCATCGCCTTTCATCAGATGGAAAGGACCGTCGGGTGAGTCAGCCATAGCCGGGTACATGTAGCCGTTGACGGTGGGGTAGATGTACCACTTACCACGGAATGAGACAGCCTTGCTCGGTGCCCAGTATTTTTCCGTGTATGCCTGTGGGAAATAGGTACCCTCGAAACTCCAGTTGACGAAGTCGCGCGACTTCCAAACTACGGGCGGACCCGACGTCTCAAGTCCGCGTCCATATCCGTCGGTCGTCGCATAGCAGTAGAATGTCCCGTCGATTTCTACGATACTCGCATCCGCAATCATGTCGGGTACGAGTGCATTGCCAAACGGATTCGTCTGCGCCATAGTGCTAAGCCCATGTAAGCAAAATAAGGCAAGTAATAGTTTTTTTAGGTTCATAGACGAAAAGGATCGCTTCTATAAAAGAATCCCCTCACACCTTAATTATTATAGGAGGAGGGGATTAAAACGTGTATGAAATTATTTGTTGAGTGCGAGAGCAACGTTTACTGCGCATGCAACGGTCGCTCCGACCATTGGGTTGTTACCCATACCTAGGAAGCCCATCATCTCAACGTGTGCAGGAACGGATGAAGAACCGGCGAACTGAGCATCTGAGTGCATACGTCCGAGGGTATCAGTCATACCGTAGGATGCAGGACCCGCTGCCATGTTGTCGGGGTGAAGCGTACGGCCTGTACCACCGCCTGATGCAACAGAGAAATATGGTTTGCCAGCGAGCACGCGCTCCTTCTTGTATGTACCTGCAACAGGGTGCTGGAAACGAGTCGGGTTGGTAGAGTTACCTGTGATGCTCACATCAACATCTTCCTTCCACATGATAGCCACGCCTTCGCGAACATCGTCTGCTCCGTAGCAGTTTACCTTTGCACGTGGACCGTCGCTGTATGGAGTCTTCTTCACTTCCTCAACCTGACCAGTATAGTAGTCGAATTTGGTCTGTACGTAAGTGAATCCGTTGATACGGCTGATAATCATAGCGGCATCTTTGCCAAGACCATTGAGGATGACACGCAATGGGTTCTTGCGTACTTTGTTGGCCATCTCAGCAATCTTGATAGCGCCTTCAGCAGCTGCAAAACTCTCGTGACCTGCAAGGAATGCGAAGCACTGAGTCTCTTCGCGCAGCAGACGTGCAGCAAGGTTACCATGTCCGAGACCTACTTTACGGTCATCAGCAACTGAGCCTGGAATGCAGAAAGCCTGCAGACCGATACCGATTGCCTCGGCTGCATCAGCAGCGTTCTTGCAACCTTTCTTGATAGCGATTGCGCAACCACAAACGTATGCCCACTTTGCATTCTCGAAGCAAATCATCTGTGTTTCTTCACATGTCTTATAGGGATCGAGACCTGCCTTCTCGCAGATTTCGTTTGCTTCTTCAATCGAAGCAATGCCGTTCTCGTTCAAAGCAGCGAGAATCTGCTTCATACGACGGTCTTGTGATTCAAATTTCACTTCTCTTATCATAGTCTTATTTACTATTTGACGATTTAACTATTTACAATTTCTATTATTTAGTCATTCATTATTTCTTTATTGAGCAATTCGTCTATTACCTTATTTATTATTACAATCAGATATTCTTCATTTCGCCCTTGATGATATTGGTTTTAACAGTAACGATTGATGCCACGATAATCTTGAGCAACTCTAAATTCTTATCGTATAATTCTTTCAACAGTTCCTGCTTTTTTATTCCGCTTTCACCAATCAACTCAATCCAGTGAGAAGTCTCGTCCAATTCCTCTTCCACTATTTTCAGTTTGTTCAGGAAATCCTTGTCGGACTTCGCAAGGCAAGCTGCACAATAGTTTGAGTAGGGTGATGTCCCAGAGCGCATAATTTGGTTTGCTAACGCTTTTGATGATACCGAATGTGGCATCTCGTCGACAAGCCGTATGATTCTCAGCGCAAACTGTTTCAACCGGAACTTTAACTCTGCCTCTGTCATGATGAAAATGAACAAATAGAGAATAATCCAATTAACAATAAATAGTCAATAGAAAATTGTCCAATTGTAAATGAGACTATTCTTTACGTGGGTCGATAGATTTAACTGCGCCTTGTTCTGGTTTTGTGCGGCCATAGGTACCAGTTACACTCTTGAGAGCTTCGTCAGCAGGAACGCCTTTCTTTACGGCATCCATGAACTTACCCATGTGAACAAATTCGTATCCGCATACTTGATTGTCGCTGTCGAGATACATCTTCGTGATGTAGCCTTCAGTCAGCTGCAAGTAACGAGTACCCTTTGCCTTCGTTCCGTAGAGGGTACCACACTGTGATACGAGACCCTTTCCAAGGTCCTCCAAACCTGCACCAATCACGAGACCACCTTCTGAGAACGCACTCTGAGTACGTCCGTAAACAATCTGAAGGAAGAGTTCGCGCATTGCAGTGTTGATAGCATCGCAAACGAGGTCGGTATTGAGTGCTTCAAGAATCGTCTTACCAGGAAGAATCTCTGATGCCATAGCAGCAGAGTGAGTCATACCTGAACAACCGATGGTCTCAACGAGACATTCCTCGATGATTCCATCCTTAACATTAAGACTCAGTTTGCAGCAGCCCTGCTGAGGGGCACACCAACCAATACCGTGTGTCATACCAGAGATATCCTTAATCTCCTTTGCCTGAATCCATTTTCCTTCCTCAGGAATTGGAGCAGGTCCGTGATTAGGACCTTTGGCTACACAGCACATTTCTTGTACTTCTTTTGAATAAACCATAATAAAACTAAATTTGTTATATAACTAATAGCTGTTAATATATATCGAAATCTTTTGCAAAGATACAAATAAATTTATAATTTATAATGTATAATTTATAATATTTTTAATTTTTCTTGCTTATTCGTGTCGGATAGCGTCGATTGGGTCCATGTTTGCTGCTTTGCGGGCAGGGATATAACCGAACAGCACACCGATGACAACACATACGCCGAACGACAGGAAGATGGACCATGCAGGTACGATGCTGGGCATTCCCATTTTCGGCAGCAGACTTGATGCTCCGACCCCCAACAGCACGCCGAAGATACCTCCTGTCAGACTGATGAGAATAGACTCAATCAAGAACTGAACGCTGATGACGAAGCCTGTAGCACCCACTGCCATACGCAGACCAATCTCTTTTGTACGTTCTGTCACACTCACAAGCATGATGTTCATGATACCGATACCGGCAATCAACAGCGAGAATCCTGCTGCGATACCCAGAATCATCGTTACCGTATCCATCGTGTTCGACATCGTCTCCATCATCTCAGCCTGCGAACGGATGGTAAAGTCGTCAACCGCACCTTCTTTTATTTTATGTGAGCGACGTAAAATGTCAGTCAATTCGTCGATAGCATGTTCCGACATCTCTTCTGTGATAGCAGAGCAGACGATTGATCCATAGTAGGTCTGAGCCGAGATACGTTTCATCACGCAGGTATAAGGTGCGATGATGACGTTGTCCTGGTCCATTCCCCAGCTGTTATAGCCTTTCGATTTCAGTACACCGATTACTTTCATCGGGATGGAACGGAATCGGATGTTCTTGCCGATAGGGTCGCCTCCGTTGAAGAGTTCGTCAACGATGGTTTTACCCACTACACACACTTTCGCAGACTTCCGCACGTCTTCCTCAGTGAAGAAATCACCGTCTTGCACATCCCATTGTTTGATTTTCAAATAGTCGGTCGATTCGCCGTAAATCGTGGAAGTCGTGTTGTTGTTACCATAGATCACCTGACCGCTGGAATTCACTTCAGGTGATACATAGGTCACATATTTCTTTTCCGCCATGATGGCCTCGTAGTCAGCAGGCTTCAGTGTCTGCATCTGAGCAGGGTCACGACGCACACCGCCACGCATATCGGCACCCGGACGTATGGTCAGCAGGTTCGTGCCCTGCTTTGCCAATTCCTCACGGATACTTTCTTTCGAGCCTTGACCGATACTCATCATCGTGATGACTGCTCCCACACCGATGATGATACCCAGCATACTGAGAAACGAACGCAGTTTGTTGCTCGCCACAGCTCGCAGTGATACCTTAAATAAGTTCTGTATATTCATTATCTATAAACTCTAAACTTTTAATTCTTCACTCTCCACTCTTTCTTGGCTCCCTTTGAGGGGAGGGGGGAGAGGGGCATTTCAATCATCCGCTTTTGGTAACGCAGCCAAAGCTTCAGCAGCAGATTTGATGTTATTGTTAATTTTATCCTCACGTATCTTACCATCGCGCAGGTAGATATTCCGTGATGAATACTCTGCAATCTCAGGGTTGTGCGTCACGAAGATGATGGTATGTCCTTGCTTATATAATTCCTGGAACAGTACCAGTACTTCGAACGAAGTACGGGTGTCGAGGTTACCTGTTGCTTCGTCTGCCAATAATACGGCAGGATCGTTCACTAATGCTCTAGCAATTGCTACACGCTGCATCTGACCACCCGACATCTGGTTTGACTTGTGATACAGACGATCACCCAGCCCTACTGCTTCCAATGCCTTGATGGCTGCTTCTTTACGTTGCTTCGAATTATACTTGCTGTTGTACATCAACGGCAGTTCTACATTCTCTACTGCAGTCGTGTTTGCCAGCAGGTTGTAGTTCTGGAAGATAAACCCGATTTTCTTATTGCGCAGATGAGCACGCTGGCTTTTCGACATCTTTCTCACAGGCACACCATCCAGATAATACTCTCCCGACGTAGGGGTGTCGAGGCATCCTAACTGGTTCAGTAAGGTGGACTTACCAGAACCTGATGTGCCTTGTATGGTGACAAACTCGCCTTCGTGAATCTTGAACGATACGCCACGAAGGGCTTTCACCACTTCCGATCCTACGTGAAAGTAGCGCTTCACGTTTTCGAGTTCGATAACGACCTTGCTATTCTCTTCTTTCATGGCCTCTCTGTTTTCGTGTGATTTATCGGCCTCCACCCATTGGACGACCACCTCCTGCAGCTCCGGTACCTGGACGGCCTGCTCCTGCTCCTGCTCCTGCACCAGCAGCACCAGCACCTGGACGGCCTTGACCTGCAGCACCAGCACCTTGACGGTTGTTGTTTCTGTTACGTCCTGGCATGAATGGGTTGGTTGGAGCCTCTTCTACTTCTTCCTCAGGCATTACAAACTCGGTGATGATTTCCGTTCCTTCCTTGATACCTGAAAGTACTTCTGTGTAAATTCCGTTTGTGCGTCCTACCTGAATAGGAATGGCTTTGAACACCTTTCCTTCTTGTACCCATACCTTTGTTGGGCCTTCACAGTCCTCAATCTTCTCGTCGTCTTGCAATAACAGTTCGTTTGGTGCAAATCGCAATGCCTTAGCAGGTACCGACATAATATCGTGCATCTCCATCGTATAGATGGTCACGTTGGCAGTCAGACCTGGTTTCAGCTTCAGTGATTCGTTGGGGGCAGAGATGACAACCTCGTAAGTAACCACATTGCTCTCAGTGGTAGCTTGCTGACGTACTTGTGTGACTGCGCCTTCGAATGTGTCGTCAGGATAGGTATCTACGGTGAACATCACACGCTGACCTTCCTTTACTCCACCTATGTCGGCTTCGTCAATCTTTGCAATCACTCGCATGTTTGTCAGGTCCTGAGCGATGATGAACAGGGTAGGGGTGGTCATCGCCGACGCAACGGTCTGACCCTCTTCCACCTCACGGCTCAGCACGATACCGTCGATAGGTGAGGTAATGGTGGCATAGCCCAAGTTCGTTTGTGCTTTCTGTACACTCATTCGCTGTACTGCCACTTGCTGCAGTGCCTGCTCATAGCTCAGACGCGCACTCTCGTAGTCGTTTGTACTCACCAGTCCTTTCTCGTATAGTGTCTTGTAACGGTTGTAGTTTGAAGTCTGATAGTTCAGGTTACTCTCATAGTTCGACAGGTTGCTTTTTGCTGAAGCCAGTTCGCTCAGCAGGTTTGTCTTGTCCAGTTCGGCAATCACATCGCCCTTGTGCACCTCACTGTTGTAGTCCACATAGATTCTGTCGATGATACCCGATACCTGTGTACCTACTTCCACCTGCGTTACTGGTTCAATAGTTCCTGTAGCGGTGATACTGGTTGAAAGGTCGTGTTTTGCCACTACGTCTGTATTGTATGTCACCTTGGCTTCCTTGGAACAACTTGCAAAGGTGAAACCTACGATAGCAACAAGTGCTGCTAATTTGATCATTGATTTGTTCATATTGTTATTCTTTATACTTTCACTAAACTCTTCTTTCTTCACACTTTGCAATACTCCTTAGAGTTTGATTGCCTCCCCTTGATAAAATCTCAGCATTGCCAGATTGTACAACGTGGTGTACTTGCTTTGCAACAACTGCTGTTCAGCCTGCAGTAAGTTCGTCTTGCCCGATGTCAGTTCGATGATGTTCTTCAGGCCCAGTCTGAATTGTTCGCTCACCAGGTCGTAGCTCTCTTGCATACTTTGCACGTTCGTCTTTGCATAGATATATTGCTGCTGAGCGGTGTAGGCATTCAGCCAATAGTTCTCGATCGTGCTGTATAATGTTTTCTGCGCATCCTGTAACTGCAACTCACTGTTGTACTGTGTCAGTCGGGCTTTTCTTACGTTTGTCAGATTCTGCTTCTGGTCGAAGATAGGCACTTGAACCGATACTCCGAGAGAGTTGCTCAAGTTCGTCTTCACCTGCTTGAAGAATGCAGTGTGGATGCCGCTCGAGTTGCTTGTTCCCATGCTGGCATTCAGGTTTACAGTAGGCAGATATCCGGCTTTTGCTATTTCGATAGCCAAATCGCTTGCCTCCATATTCAGCTTGCTGCTCTTGATTTCCGGGCGGTTAGCCAGTGCTGCATTATATACCGTAGCCTTGTCGGGGATAGGAGCTAACACCGCTGCTTCCGACACATTGTTTGCCACAACATTGAATTCCTGCGAATCCATCAGTTCCAACAACTGCTTCAGCTGCATCTTGTTGTTCTCTAACTGCGACTTGCTGTTCACAATGTTATACTCGTCCTGCGACACTTGAGCCTCTAATTGCACGAGGTCAACCTTTGCAAGGCTTCCCACTTCTACCATCACCTTGGCACGGTCGCGCTGCTGCTGAGAGGCTTTCAGGATTTCCTCGTTCACCTTTACTGCCTCAGTCTGATACAGAATCTGCACATACAGCTGTGTGATTTGCTCCTGAATCGAGTTTGCTGTGCGCTCAGTGTCTAATTCCGACATCGCTTGCGTGTACTCGTTGCGCTTGATGGTTTTTGTGTTTCTTCCACCATTCCACACCGTCACGCTTGCGTTCAATCCGTAACTACCATTATACGAGGTTGTGTTTCTCGTGGTAGTCATGGTACCATTGGTAAGGTTGATGGTCGATTCGCTGAAGGGTCGCCAAGAACCGTTTTGGTTAGTACTGAACGACAGTGAAGGGAACAATGCCGCTTTCGACTGTTTTACGTCCAGTTCATTCTGAGCATTGGTCAGCCTACTCTGTTTCAGCTGAATATTGTTTTCCAATGCATAGTCAATACATTCCTGGAGTGTCCACTGACGCTGAGCCAACACCCCCGTGCTGCCCAGACAAGCTCCAAGAACTACAAAAACCAGTTTTCTCATTACTTTATCTATCTATTACTATAATCCTTCGCCTTATTTTGTGTAAGCTCCCTCCGAGGGAGCGAGTCTTAGTAAAAAGAAAGCAGCCAGCCTATAAGCCGGGTTCTGTCATCACGCATGCGTGATGGTCTGTCATTTATCCCAGTTGAGTGTCACCACACAACTTTAGCGTTCTACCCTGTAGCTCGGGCGAGCAACCCTCAAGCGCTACTATACATGAACTTGCAGCTTCCAAGATGCACAGCCGGTATGTCACCATACCGCTGGTAGGCTCTTACCCCACCTTCTCACCCTTACCCCTGACGGGGCGGTTGTTTTCTTCTGCATTACTCAACCCTCGCGGACTGCTTCTATATTAGGAAGTGGAATGCTCTGTGCTGCCCGGACTTTCCTCCCACGTTACCGATGTATGCATGCATACCAGCGTAAGTCAGCGACAGACCGTCCGACTGCTTTCATTCTGCAAAATTAGTAATAATTTTGTACAGCACAATAGAAAACACCTTCTTTTTATGTTTTTTTAGCGAAAAGAAACCGTGATAAAACAAAAAAGAGGGTAATCCCCCCTAATCATATTTTATGATTATTTCAGTTTCGCAAACTCAACAGAGGAAGTTATCGCGGTCTTTGACTGCTTAGAAGTTATCACTACGTTCGAAGTTACCGCCTCGTTTTGAAGTTATATGCTTCGCATGAAGTTAACTCACTTTCGCTCGTGGAAATATAGTTTTTCCTGATGAAAAACGTACCTTTATGTCGTAAAAACAGCAGGCAGCTCGTGCTCGAGTGCCGAGCACCTACCGAGCACTTACCGAGCACTTACTGAGCACCTACCGAGGTCTAAAAAACCTTCATAAGGCTTCGGTACAATCTCGGGAAATTGGCAGGAATACTGTCTTGAAAAACGCGTGTTCCTGTCTTACCCTTTATTACGATTTGCTGCCAAACAAAAAAGACGGAATAATCCGCCTTCCTGTGTGACCCGCTTGGGGCTCGAACCCAAGACCCCCACATTAAAAGTGTGATGCTCTACCTACTGAGCTAGCGAGTCTAACCTTATCAGCTTGCGAGTGCTTTTTGCAGACTTTTAACCCTGCTTTTCTCGTAAGCGGCTGCAAAGTTAGTAAGTTTTTTTGGTTTGACAATAACTTTTTCCAAAAAAAACACGTATCTTTGCAAAAAATTATGCAGACCCCCTCTATCTCCCCCTCTATGGGGAGGAGGAAAATATAAAAATGTGGTTTCCGTTATCGTTTTCGTAGGGGGTCTTTCGACAGGCTCAAGATGTATCATTTCGACAGGCTCAAGATGTATCATTTCGACAGGCTCAAGATGTATCATTTCGACAGGCTCAAGATGTATCTAAAGTCTAATGTCTAAAGTCTAAAGTCTAAAGTCTAATGTCTAAGGTCTAAAGTCTAAAGTCTAAAGTCTAAAGTCTAAGGTCTAAAAAAATATGTACTGGTTAGTAATTATCATTCAAATAGGTGAGTATCTGTTCGATTTGTTGTTGGATCTGCTGAATGTCAAAGCATCGCATCGTCCGATTCCCCGTGTGTTGGAAGGAATGTATGATGATGAGGCATACGCGCGTCAGCAGGCTTATTTCCGTATTAATAAAAAGGTGGGGTTCGTTACAGGTTTTGTGACGACTGCGTTATCGGTAAGTCTATTCGCTTTCGGTGCGTACGGATGGTTTGACGGGGTGGTGCGCGAGGCAACCGATTCCGACATTTGGCGCACGTTGCTTTTCTTCGGTTTCTTCGGAGCAATCAGCTGGTTGGTATCGCTACCTTTCGACATATACGATACGTTTGTGGTGGAGCAACGGTTTGGTTTCAATAGAGTAACTCCTCGTCTTTTTGTGCTTGACACATTGAAGAGTTTGGCGCTGAACATTGTGTTGAGTGGTGGCCTGCTGGCTTTGGCGGTATGGATTTACCAACTTACACCTCAATATTTCTGGCTTCTGGCTTGGGGTGTACTGACGCTGATCATGTTGTTTTTTCAGTATTTCTATTCGGTGTTGTTGGTACCTTTGTTCAACAAGCAGACGCCGCTACCTGCAGGAGAACTGCGTGATGCTATCGAGGCTTTTGCTGCAAAGGTTGACTTCAGGCTAAAGAACATATACGTGATTGACGGTTCGAAGCGGAGCACGCATTCAAATGCTTATTTCACGGGATGGGGGCGCCAGAAGCGGGTGGTACTCTACGACACACTGATGGAGCAACTGACGACTGAGGAGATTGTGGGTGTATTGGCGCATGAGATAGGCCACTACAAGCATCGTCATATCATTCAGTCGCTTTTGATAGGTATCGTGACCTCACTGGTGACGCTCTATCTGTTTGGTTTGGTCATCGATAGTAAAGAGATAGCTATGGCTGCAGGGAGTACAGAACCTTCGTTTTATGTGAATCTGACGGTATTTTCACTGATTTATTCCCCGCTGACGATGTTGCTGGGTATTGTAGGTAATGTGCGGTCACGCCACAACGAGCGCCAGGCTGACGCGTTTGCACGTCGGCACGGGGTAGGAACCTTTGAGGCTGATGCATTGAAAAAAATGTCGGCGAAGAGTCTGTCGAACCTCACCCCACATCCTTTTGTGGTGTTTGTGTGTTATTCTCATCCAACGTTGGAAAGTAGGGTGACTATGCTGGGGGAAAGTTCGTAATGATTACAACAATAACTTCTGTATCACAATGACTTTTTGATGCGTGAGAGTGCCATCATATAGGAAGTGTTGTTGTTTTTGAGCACCATTTCATCATTGGTCAACTCATGGATTTGGGTTTCGTTTTGACGGAGTTGTGAATTGATAAGTGGCTGAATAACCGCTGTGTCGGAATACTCCTTCATGATGTTGACATAGTAGTCGGCATCAAAGTTGGGCATGGGACGCATAGCGTATCCTTTGACGAACTCATAGGTGCACGATTCTCCTGTCAAGATGAGATTATCATCTTTTACTTTCCACGTACCCTGATAGTCCGTTTTGTATTCAAGTATGATAGTATTGGTGAAACCATATTCCCCAAGCGTCAGTTCATAGTATATTTCAAATTCGCCCGATTCGTGCTCGGTGTGGTCTTCATTGAATACATCGATACTTTCGAGTAACCAGGTCATGTAGGTTGGTGGGAGCTGTTGGGTTGAGTCGGATTTGATGTTGTCGGAGTAACTGGACGAATATGCCCATTTGCCTATGATTTTGTTTTCTATGGCCGACGGTCCGCACGAAACGACAAGCAGTGTGGCAATGAATATGAATGCAAACTGTTTCATAATTGTGGTATGTGGATTGATGATTCGACTGCAAAGATAGTGTTTTTAATTCATAATTCATAATTCCTCATGCATAATTTGGTGTTTTGGACTGTTTTTTTACGAAAAAAACTATTCGTTTTTCAAGGTTTTTGTAAATTTGCAGTCGTTTTCAATATGAAACGTTTGTTTGGCATATTATTGATACTATGTAGCATGTGTAGCATGTTGCTTGTTTCATGTCGGTTCGGCTCGAATGAGTCGGACGAGGATGTCGCAAACGATTCTTTGTCGGTTGATACACTTGGATTGGAAGAGTTGGATTTGTTTGAGGAGGAGGTAGTTCCGAAGGCTGCCGATGAAGTGTTTGATGACTTTTTGTTTACATACGTTTCAAATGCATCGTTCCGGAAACAACGCACTAAGGGTTCGGAGTCGCTTGATATGGACGATGATGATGCTGTTGTGATGATTTACGAGCGTGAGAACGATTTGGAACTACAGAAAGACACAACTTTGCAGCAAGTGATATTAGAGAAGATCAACTGGGACATCAATACGCTCCGTCATTATCAGTTCAGCAAGAATCAAGGTCAATGGTTCCTCTCATCGGAGCAAGATGCTGATATCTCTGATGTGCCTAATGCCAGTTTCCTGGTATTTCTAAAGGATTTTCTCACCGACTCGCTCTATCGTCACGAATCGATTGACCTTCCTCTGCTGATGAAGTACTATTCGGAGGAGGACGACGGAATGGTGGAGGCTGAGTTGTCGTTCGAGGAGTGGAACGAGATTTTTAACGACCTACCTAGATTGGACGATTATATGTATAACGTAGACTATGGTCAATCGCTTATCAGTAGTAATCGCAAGTCGCTCCTGTTGAAGGGAATGAGCAATGGGTTGTTCATGAAGTTTCATTTCGGCTTCTCCGAAGGAAGATGGAGGCTGATAGAAGTAGAGTAAGGAGGAAGGGAAATATGGATAGAATGTTTCGACGAATACAAAATACATTTGGAATAGATGTTCAAGCTGATAGGGTGCTGGAATACAGTACAGAAGCTGAGTTGCGTACCATTGTACCTGTGTTGGCGGGCGATTCGGTGTTGCATGTAGGTGCGGGAAGCAATCTGCTGTTTACACGCGATTTCAAGGGTACGGTACTACATAGTGGAATCCGTCTTGTTGAGCCAGTACATGAGGATGCAAATCATGTATGGGTAAAGGTAGGAGCAGGCATTGTGTGGGATGATTTTGTGGCATACACCATCGCTCGTGGGTGGAGTGGGGCAGAGAACCTTTCGCTGATACCCGGTGAGGTGGGTGCGAGTGCTGTTCAGAATATCGGTGCATACGGAGTTGAGGCAAAGGATTTGATTGAGTGGGTAGATTGTATCAGTCTCACAGACGGGTCTTCACGCCGCTTTTCGGTAGGAGAGTGCCAGTATGGCTATCGCACCAGCATCTTTAAGACCGACCTCAAAGGGCAGTACGCTGTGACCAATGTCACCTATCGGCTCACGAAGCAGTTTATGCCCCATCTTGATTATGGAAACCTCCGCAGTCTGTTGGCAGACAAACCGGAACTGAAAGCGGCAGATGTGCGTCGTGCAATCATTGATATCCGTCGCGCTAAATTGCCGGATCCCAAGCAGTTGGGTAATGCAGGGTCATTTTTCATGAATCCTGTGGTGAGCCGTATGAAATTCGACGACCTGAATGCACTATACCCCCAGATGCCGCATTATGAAGTGGAAAATGGGGTAAAGATACCGGCTGGATGGCTTATTGAGCAATGTGGCTGGAAGGGACGTTCGCTCGGACAGGCAGGAGTGTACGAAAAGCAGGCACTTATCCTTGTGAATCATGGTGGAGCTACGGGAGCCGACATCTTACGGTTATGTCACACCATTCAGCACGATGTTGCTGAGCGGTTCGATATCATCATCCAACCCGAAGTGAATATATTATGAGACTCACGATATTAGGAAGCGGAACCAGTAATGGGGTTCCTCAGATAGGGTGCCTTTGTACCACATGTAGGAGTACCGATCCACGCGACAAACGTTTGCGTTGTTCTTCGCTCATCGAACATGAAGGGACTACTATCCTCATTGATTGCGGTCCCGATTTCCGTCAACAGATGTTGGCTTTGCCCCAGTTCCCTAAGATTGATGCCATTTTCCTTACCCATGAGCACTATGACCATGTGGGTGGCATTGATGATATCCGTCCTGGTATTCTCTTTGGAGACGTTGAGATATATGCAGAAGACCTTGTGGCAGAACATCTCATGGATCGCATTCCATATTGTTTCACTCCGCCCGAAAGACGTTATCCAGGAGTTCCTGCCATCACTCTTGAGCATATGGAGCCACATCATGCAGTGCACGTGGGGAGCCTTACCGTGATTCCTCTTCGAGTGATGCATGGGAAATTGCCCATCGTAGGATTTCGTATAGGGGGACTTGCTTATATCACCGATATGAAGACCATGCCTGATGAAGAGTGGGCATACCTTCAAGGGGTTGATACACTCATTGTGAATGCCTTGCATTATAGATTCCATCCAGCCCATCAGACTGTGACAGAAGCCATCGCATTTGCTCAGCGAGTGGGGGCGAAGCAAACCTACTTCATCCACATGAGCCATTTTGTGTTGCCACATGCTGAAGCAGAACAGATGCTGCCCCCCAACATCCATTATGCCTACGATGGAATGACAATAGAAATACCGACAAATGTTGGGGATTCCAAAAAATGTGATTAGAACCAGATTTTCTTCAGTGTTTCCACATCCTCGCCCTCGATGGCGTCTTCCTTTAGGTTAGGTAAGTTGTGGAAAAAGTCGATGCCTGTCTTCTTTTCCAAATCATCAATATTGACAGCCTTATCGCGCACCACACTCAGTGGCGCGTATTTGTTTCCTGAATAGCCATAATCTTTGTGTTCAACCCAGAAACCGATAGCGCTGTAGTTTCCCGCCTTGAAGCGGAGAAGTGCTATGTAGTAGTAACGAGGTACTACGATGGATTTACCATTGCTGCTGGAGACAGTTCCCTGTGTTTGGTCTATGGTTCCTCCCTTGACAACATAGAGGGTGTCTGCAAAACTGGCGTCTCGGCCAATCCCTTGTACATATTGCTCATAGGCAGTCCAATAATTGCCGTTGAAATCATACTGCATGGGAGACATATTTGTCATGTAGAAAGTCTGCTGGTTAGCTTCTTTGCTGTACTGACGGTCGTAAGAGGCACAAAGGTGGCCTCGTGTATATCTACTGAAAGCACCATATCCCACTTGGTATTTCTTCGGGAGCTTGGGATCATCTGCCCATGCATTGGTACGTCCGCTTCCTAAATCGCGCGTCAAACCGTCGAAGCGAAATGCAATCCAGCGTGAATGGTTCTTAGCAGGATTGTATTCGAGGCAGTAAGTCATGACTGAATCATTACCTATCTTGATGCTATGCTGGATAAACAGATTGTCGCCTCCAATGAGTTTGGGTACTTCAAGGCGTGATTCATATTTGCCGAGTTTCACGCCCGAAAAGATGACGTTGGTGCCTTCATCTTTACTGCAAGAGGAAAATACCATGCAGATCGTGGCAAAAGATACAAGGTATGGGACAAGATTGAAGAATGAAGTTTTTGTTGTTACCATGTTAAAGGTTTTGTAGGGTTAGTCGTCCATAAGTTTGCGATAACGGATACGTTTAGGTTCTTCGAGTCCTAAACGTTTGGCTTTGTTGGCCTCATAGTCGGTGTATGAACCTTCGAACCAGAAGACTTCTCCATCACCTTCAAATGCAAGAATATGAGTACAGATGCGGTCGAGGAACCAGCGATCATGGCTGATGATGACAGCGCATCCGGCAAATGAGTCGAGACCTTCCTCGAGGGCACGAAGGGTATTGACATCAATGTCATTGGTAGGCTCATCGAGTAGGAGTACATTGCCTTCTTGTTTGAGGGCTATGGCGAGTTGCAAACGGTTACGTTCTCCACCAGAGAGTACCCCACAGAGTTTCTCTTGATCAGCTCCGTTGAAATTGAATCGGCTGAGGTAAGCACGCACGTTAATGTCACGTCCACCCATTCGGATGGTCTCGTTGCCCTGACTTACTACTTGATAGACACTCTTATCGGGGATGATGTCCTGATGTTGTTGGTCAACATAGCTGAGTCGGACAGTCTCACCCACAATGAACTGCCCAGCATCGACTTGTTCAAGTCCCATGATGAGACGGAACAATGTAGTTTTTCCCATACCGTTAGGACCTATGACGCCGACAATCCCATTGGGTGGAAGATTGAAATTGAGGTCGCGGAACAGGGTCTTATCGCCGAATGCTTTGGCCACATGGACTGCTTCGATTACTTTGTTGCCGAGACGCGGTCCATTAGGGATGAAAATCTCGAGTTTCTGCTCACGCTCTTTCTGGTCTTCGTTGAGCAGTCGGTCATAGGAATTCAGACGTGCCTTTCCCTTTGCCTGACGTGCCTTTGGTGCCATTCGTACCCATTCCAATTCACGTTCGAGAGTTTTACGTCGTTTGCTCTCAGTCTTTTCTTCCTGTGCCATACGGAGTGATTTCTGTTCGAGCCACGATGAGTAGTTCCCTTTCCAAGGAATACCTTCTCCACGATCGAGTTCAAGAATCCATTCACTGACATCGTCAAGGAAATAGCGGTCGTGGGTGACAGCAATCACCGTTCCTTCATATTGCTGAAGATGCTGTTCTAACCAATCGATGCTCTCAGCGTCAAGGTGGTTGGTCGGCTCGTCGAGGAGGAGAACATCTGGTTTTTGGAGTAAGAGCCGGCATAGTGCTACACGACGACGTTCACCACCCGAAAGATTGGTAACGGCCCAATCGCCTGGAGGACAACGCAAGGCATCCATTGCGCGCTCGAGTTTGCTGTCCATGTTCCATGCATCAGTAGAATCGATGATATCCTGTAGCTCAGCCTGACGGGTCATGAGTTGATCCATCTTGTCGGGATCTTCGTAAAATTCGGGTAAACCGAATTTCACGTTTATTTCGTCATACTCCTTCAGGGTATCATATACATGCTGCACCCCTTCCATCACGTTTTCCTTGACAGTCTTGGTAGCATCGAGCTGAGGATCCTGTGGCAGATAACCAACGGTGTAGCCAGGACTCCATACGACATTGCCCTGATACTGTTGGTCAATACCTGCGATGATTTTCAAGAGGGTGGATTTACCTGCTCCATTGAGACCGATGATACCTATCTTGGCTCCATAGAAGAAGGAGAGATAGATATTTTTGAGAACTTGCTTTTGGTTCTGCTGAATGGTCTTTGAAACGCCGACCATCGAGAAGATGATTTTCTTGTCGTCAGTTGTTGTGGCCATACTATGATTGTTGTATTGGTTGAAAGTAACTATGAGAAGAGAGGGAGTGCTGATGAGACCTCGTCGAGGTTCTTGAGCCATTCAGCAGCAATAGCGTCGCTTGGCATGCGCCAGTCGCCACGTGGGCTGAGACTCACACTTCCGACTTTGGGTCCGTCGGGAATACATGAACGCTTGAATTGCTGGCTGAAGAAGCGGCGGATAAACGTGTGCAACCATTTCATGATGGTTTCGTCGTCGTAGATGCCACGAAAAGCCTGTTGTGCAAGGAAGTTGATTTTTGCAGGTGTGAAAGCATTGCGTATGAAGTGGTAGAGGAAAAAGTCATGTAACTCGTAAGGGCCAACGAGGTCTTCTGTTTTCTGTTTGATTTGTCCGTTTTCATCAGCGGGGATGAGTTCTGGACTAATGGGTGTATCGACGATATCGAGTAGTGTTGCCTTGGATGATTCATCCACACTGGTTTGTGCAACCCATTTGACGAGATGGCGTACAAGTGTTTTAGGGATAGAACAATTGACACCATAGTTGGACATATGGTCTCCGTTGTAGGTAGCCCATCCGAGCGCAAGTTCCGAGAGATCACCAGTTCCGACAACGATGCCTCCTTCTTGATTGGCAACATCCATGAGAATCTGTGTGCGCTCGCGAGCCTGACTGTTTTCGTAGGTTACGTCGTGAATATTGAGATCATGGCCGATATCGTTGAAATGCTGAATACATGCTTCGCGGATTGATATTTCGCGCAGAGTGACTCCAAGTGAGCGCATAAGTGAGAGGGCATTGTTGTAAGTGCGGTCAGTGGTTCCGAATCCTGGCATTGTGATGGCAATGATGTCTTTGCGGCTTCGTCCTAATTTATCCATAGTCTTGGCTGCCACAAGCAGAGCAAGGGTGGAGTCAAGTCCGCCGGAAATACCGATAACAAGGGTCTTAGCATTGATGTGGTCGATACGCTTAGCCAGTCCTGCTACCTGAATGGCAAATATTTCTTCACACCGCTGATCAAGCAGGTCTCCCTTCGGTACAAATGGACTTGGGTCGATAGGGCGGATGAGAGTAGGCTTGTTGTCCCATGCATCATAAGCAACAGCCTCGATGATGGTAGGTTGTGGGGCATTGGCTATCAATTGATTGTCTGCAAAAGTAGTGTTGGCCTGACGTGCTGAACGCAGGTATTCAACATCGATTTCAGAGATGATAAGCTGTTCTTTCATGTTGAATCGACGGCCTTCTGCAATCAGTTTGCCGTTTTCATATATCATGCCGTTTCCTGCAAAGACAAGGTCTTGTGATGATTCTCCAAAACCGCAAGAGGAATAAACATAGCCGCTGATGCAACGTGCTGATTGCTGTGCAATGAGGCTGCAAAGATACTGATGCTTGCTGACTACTTCATCTGTAGCAGAGAGGTTGAAGATAATGTCTGCGCCTTGGAGAGCAAGGGTGGAACTTGGAGGAATTGGTGCCCAAAGGTCTTCACAGATTTCGATGCCAAATGCGCAGTTAGCAGTGCGGAACTGTAGGTGTGGGGACACAGGTACTGATTGCGCACAAATAGTCACTGTAGTGTTAAGGGTGGCTCCTGATGCAAACCAACGTTTCTCGTAGAATTCACGATAGTTTGGAATGAATGACTTGGGTACAATGCCCAGAATCTTTCCTTTTTGGATGACAGCTGCGGCATTCAAGAGGGTAGAGTTGATGCGGACAGGCAGTCCGACGATGATAATGATGTTGAACGACCGGGTGACGTCGAGCAGACGAAACAGTGCGTTCTCGCAACTCTCCAACAGCTGTTGCTGGAGAAAAAGGTCGGCACAGGTATAGCCTGTGATTGCGAGTTCAGGGAAACAGATGATTTCCACTCCTTTTCCATCAGCTTGAGCAACAAGGCTCTCAATCTGATTTGTATTCCATGTGCAGTCGCTCACTTTGACTTGTGGTATAGCTGCTGCAACCTTGATAAATCCGTAGTTACCCATTTTATTCTTTATTTAAGATTGACTATTTACTGTTTTTTTCTTTTTCTTCTTTCATTTTCTTTCGGAACAACGCCTTCCATGAGTCGAAGTCACGCTGGTAGGTGATGCCGATTCCCTGCGTGTTAAGCGTGGTCTTGGTAAAATAGCGGTCGTTAGTTTGGTTGTAAGCCTTGATGAAGGTCTTCCCGTTCTTTGTGAGTCGCCATTTTACATCGAAGTCACCAATGAAGTTAGCGGTATTGGTAAGGGCATTGTCACGATAGCCAAAGTTGCCGTTGATGAGCAGGCGGTCATCGAGCAATCTGCCAGATAGGATACCTTCTACATCGAGGTCGTTCCATCCTTTCTCCCCCGTTGACAGACCTGTTCCGAAGTTCCATTTGCTGTCTTGCCCAATCACGTTGGAGAGCATCTGGTTGATTTGTCCTGAGATAGTGGATGATAACAAGGTGTTGACAGCTTGGTTTGAACCGGATTCTCCTGCAGCTCGTGCATATTCATTGGAATAGAAGCGTCCGAGTCCCAGCAAATAAATCATCTGCATATTCATCTCGTCTTCTGTGCTGATGAGACTCTTTACCAATTGGCGCGTCTCGTCGTTTACGTTTGGCAATTGAATGTCGAATCCGAAGTTCATGTTGCCAAGCTTGCCAGTGATGTCGAGTACACAAACCACTTTCACCTTGTTGTTCGACCCGATGGAATAGCCAGCTGTGATGTCTTGCAGCGGTACGGCATTGAGGATGTGGTGGCAGATAAGGTGGATGTTGGCATCGAATGGATTGCCGTTGAATTCTACATTGCTGCCTTGCTGCAGGTCCAAATCGCGGAAGATGATGTCTTGCAGGTACAGGCGATAGCGTCCTCCTTCGATCTGATAGATACCGTTGAGTGAGAACGGACTCTTGTTATGATAGTGTGCGAGCAGGGTTCCTGAACCATAGGTTGACATATAGCCGTCTTCCACATTGTCCATACGGAGCTTAATTTCACAGTCAGGGTTAACATGGATGCTGATGTCCATGAAGATATCACCCTGATACTCGAACTTGTCGGTTGCTTCGTTTGTGTCTCCTTCCCATTCCTCTTCATTTGCATCGTTGAACAGTAGGTATCTCTTAGGCTCTTCTTCACGTGGAGTAACATCGCGGAATTCGACAAAGCTACCCGTATTGATAGCATCGGGAGTAGCAGCATCGTATGCGAACACACTGCCTCGTGTAGGAGTTACATCTGCAGTCATACGTAACGGATGCCCGTCAGAGCCGTGAATCTCTAAAGACGCATCAGCAAAGACGGTTGCATAGAACTTATCTGAGTTGAATTCATGCTCGTCGTAAATGGTGAGGTTGCGTGTATTGATGAGGAAATCGTACTTGAAGTTCTTCATGTTCTTATGCGCCAGCGTACCATTGACGATACCTGTGTTTCCTTGATTGTCTGTCAGACGAATATCATTGAACTGGAATACATAAGGACGCAGACGGAGCGTATCAGATGGGTTGATATGATACTGTACATTCGTAGCTCGCAAGGTCATCGCTACGTCGGCATTGATGTCGCCTACGAGGTTCACATCGTCCAATGGACCGATGACATGTAGCACACCGTTTGTTCGCCCATTGATGTTGCTGAATGTAGACGACAGGAAGCCATTGAGAAACTCGGCATTGGTATCGTGTGTGGTTATTTTGAGATCCATGTCATTCTGACTTGGAGCGATAAATCCTTCTACATCGGTGGTGCGGCTTAGGTTTTTGTAGAAGTCGGTGATATGCCCATTAATCCGCATACCCTTGATGGCGCTGTCCCAATAAGCCTGAATGTGACCAGTCCCCAACCGTCCCTCTTGCAGGTGCATATTGTTGACTGTGAGGTTGGCATTCAAGTGGATGTCGTCGTATATGTTACTGATTTGTGCACGTCCGGAGGCTTGCCCCTGAAAGCGTACGGCATCAAAGTCGACGATATCTGTAATGTAAGCCACTTCGATGTTGTTGAGATCAACGATGAGTGAGTCCGACATCCTTTCTGAAACTGCACCATTGAGTACAATGGATTGTGTCTCATTAAACATCTTCACATCCGAGCATGTGAGACGATTGTCATAGTACCTAAGACTAGATGGTGCAACCTGCCATACGGTGTCGTTCACGGTCAGTTGGGATTTATGGATGCTGACATCTGCGTTTACTTTTCCCTGAATGTCAGAGAAGGTAGTTGTTGCATAGACCGTTCCGTTGGTCATGTTGTTTTTTTTGTCCTCCCAGTTGATGAAGGTTTCTAAAATGTCGTCTTTTGCGTCAGCGGTCAGCAGATAATTCATCACACTGCCACCTTGGCGCTGACGGGTATTGAGTGAGGCGCTTATCATGCGATGTGAGTTTGTACACAGTACATGCGTATCAACATACACATTGTCATTTTTACTAATACGAGGGGCTTCAATATCAACCATCATGGTGTCGGCTATCGCGTCGATATAGCCTTTGATATTGATGGGTTGCTCAATGATATAATCGGTCTCAATGAAGTGCTTCAGGAAGTCCGACTCAGTCAGAGTAGCATCGAAGACAAAGCGGTTGTCGTTGTCGGGCTTGTGCTGCACTAACGAAGGAAGATGGGTTGCCACTTGGTTCATGAAAGCGTCAATGACACCGTCGAGCTCAATCTGGCCATATAGGTGAGCTTCCGCAAAATCGGTGTTGATATCGATGGACTTATCTGCTTTGTCCTGACTGATGTTCAAGTTGACATGTTCCAGACTGAATGTATTTTCCTTTTCTTGGATCAGAAGATTGTTGATGTTGATATTGCCTAACAGCGTATTCAGATTGTTTCCAAGGATGTCGACATCTGCAGTCATACTGAGTGTCTGGCCTTCCATCCCTTTGATGAGGTTCAGCGTGTGTGGACTGAGGTGATGTACATTCAGCGTTCCTGCCAAGTGGTTGTTGCGTTCGTCATATGAACCGTCAAGGTCGAATCGTGCTAGTTCGTCGGCACTCTTTATCACTCCTTTGGTGATTCCGTTCTTTCGGGTAGCATCGATTGAGATGTTGTTGTATCGGTGACCATTGTATTCTAGCGCATTGATATTGCCTTGAATAGTCCCTTCTGGAACTTGATTGATGAGCTGTCCATTCATTGTTAGGTCAAAGGATGTCAGTCCTAAATCCGTACTCTCCGTTAATTGGCCTATGTTGATATCGTTGCCTATCGCATGAGCCTTGAATTCCTTTCCGTCTGTTAAGTCGAGGTTCACTCGTGCATCTCCAGCATCACTGACCAACGTGCCGTCGACCGTCAGTTGCCCTGCTATCTTGTCGATGGTGCCTCGATAGTCAACGTGTCCAAGGTGGTCAATGATGGCAGGCATCGGGGTGTTTGAAGAAAATAGCTGATAGATTTGAGCTTTCGCATCGTTGTCTATCGACAGACGCTGTACCTCTGCGTGGATGTCCTTTTCAGCTCCTTGCAGATTGCTGATGGACCCATTGAACTGTACTATTAGATTTTGTGGGAGTGTTTGCATTGTCAGCCGCTCTACATCAATACACTCTTGTGTTCCTTTGAGTTTGGCTCTGAGGTGGATAGGGGTAGTGAGGTGCTCAAATCGTGGAAGCAAACTTTTGAAGTCGGCTGGCATGATGTCAGCAGACTGGATTTCTGTAGCAAACTGAAACGACTTATCCTTTTCGTAGTTTTCATACGATGCTGAGAGTGTGTCTATCCGTAGCGACGATTGAGGTGTCTCCATCTGGAATTCAGTCAAACGTCCTTGTTTTTTGTTCGCCTCCATTTGTGCCTTCAAACCTTTCAGTTCCAGTCCACTATGGTTTTCGATACCGTTCAGCCGTTTGATGGTTATGTTCAGACTGTCTTGGCTCAGTGCACGCAGCGACATGGTGGCATCCAGATGGTCAATGTCGAGATGGTTGGGGTCGAGAGTCGCTTGTTGTGCCTCGCTCGCTACGTCGTAGGTTACATGACCCCTGCGCATAATGAAAGAGTTGATACGTACGTCAATGGGGTTCGATTCCTCATCGTCCGATGAGAACGCATCAATCAGAAACTGTAAGTTCGTGTTGTCTTCCGGGGTTGCTTTCCTGATGTGTAAGGTTGGACCGAACAACTGTGCGTTCGACACACGTACTTTGCCCTGTGTCAGGGCAACAAGGTCAATCTTGACCGATGTGCGGTCAATACTGATAAGGTGTTGTTGGAATTGATCGGCAATGTATACGTCATCTAATATCAGGCGGTTCAGAAGTCCCAGTTTTACCTTCCCTATACGTACTTCCGTTCCGATTTGTTCCGACAAAAAATTAGCTACCCAACCTCCGATCGCTTGTTGGATACTTGGAATGTTGACCAGTATGATGAGGCATAAATAAAGAATAAGTATGCCACCAATCACACCTCTGCTTATTTGCTTAACTTTCTTGATAAAGCAATCATCTTTATTGCTGCGACGGCACATTCGTCACCTTTGTTGCCCATCTTCCCGCCACATCGGTCGAGTGCCTGTTGCATGTCGTTGGTGGTGATGAGACCATAGATGACTGGTTTGGACTGTGTAGCGTTCAGGCGTGCCAGTCCGTATGTGGTGCCTTCACAGATATAATCGAAATGTGGAGTGTCGCCACGAATCACGCAGCCTATAGCGATGACAGCATCAACAGCCGTCTTCACCATCAGTTGTGCGCCGAGTATCAGTTCAAAACTGCCTGGCACCGTTTCGACCACGATGTCGCTCTCTGCCACACCGTGCCGCATCAGTGTTTCACGTGCACCATCAAGCAACGCTCCAGTGATGTTGTCGTTCCATTCGCTAACTACGATACCAACTTTCATGCCCTTTGCATCGGGAACGCTGTTGATATCGTAGTCAGATAGATTATGGTTTTTAGTAGCCATACTAAAAATTCTCCCCCAAAAAGAGGAGCGGGAGTGGGTCTGTTTACTTGCTTACTCTCTCAATGTACTTGTTGATCTCACCACTGCTGGTAAGTGAAGAACGGAAGTACTTTTCCTTGATTTCCTTGTAGAGTTCGAGCGCCTTGTCAGGATTGCCCAGTTCCTCGTACACCTCACCGGCCTGAAGCAGGAAGATAGGACTTACTGCTTCGTTGTCGGCAGCCTTGGCAGCCTTCACGAGAGTCTCTGCACCCTTCTGGTTGTCACCCTTCTTTACGTAACAGTTGCCGAGTGCAGCAATGGCACTTGGAGAAATCATTTGGTCGTCCTGAGGATCGAATGCCTCGAGCATCTTGATAGCCTCGTCCACCTTATCTAGGTTTGCGTAACACAGACCAGCATATGCCTTTGCGAGGTTGGCAGTAGTTGTTCCACTATACTCGTCGATAATCTTCAGGAAACCTTTTTCCTTCACACCGTCGCCATTCAGTGCCTGCTCATACTGCTCCATACCGAATGCAGTCTGACTGGCTCCGATAGCTTCGTTAGCCTCGGCAGTTTGGTTTGACATGTAGTGACGGTAGATGAAAATACCCGATACTACGATAACCACTACTGCGAGGATTGCAAGAATTAACTTGAGATGCTTTTCAATGAAAGCCTCTGATTTGCTCAGTTGTACATCAAGTCCGATCACGTCGTTTGATGCTTTTTTGTTTTTTGCCATTTTCTTTTATGATTTTTAATTTTTAAATAGTTGCATCGTTTCTATTGGGGTTTACCCAATTAGCGTGCAAAATTACTACTTTTTCATGAATTGAAGAAATAAATAGTGGAAAAAACACCATTTTCCCTCTTAAATGTGCCATTATCACCCTGTTTTTTTATTTCCCTGCGGAGGGCTAACGGACGAAGATGGGATATAATTCTCTCACTGCACTCCAACACTTGCTAGAGTACAGTGCAACAATTGTTAGAGTGTAGTCGTGCATTTTTTTGCTCCTATGGTTGCAAATGTGTGCTATAGTGCAGATTGTTTTCAATTTAATTGTTTTTCCATGCAATAATATCAAAAAAAAAAAGTTTATATTAAAAATGAATAAAAAAATAATGGTGGACGGATTTTTTATTGTATCTTTGCAAAAAGATATTGTCAGAAATAGAATACAGCTTATGGGTCAAAGAATAATGAAAAGATGTAATAGTTTAACACGGGTATGGTTGAGTGTCTTCGCATTCGTCTTCTTGGGAATGTCGGCTTTTGCGCAGACAGCTTATCCTACTATTGCATATACGGTTACTGAAACGGTGAATAATGAGATAAGTACAACTGATGTGGAGATGAATCCAGGTGATGACCAGGTGGCAAATGCACCGCTGACCATCAAGATGTTTGCGAATCTTGATGAAAATGTGGGTTGGGAATCAAAATGTGAATGGAAAATTTATGACCCAAAGGATGGTGAGTCGAAACCTCTCCTGAACCGTTTCGAGGAAAACACAACCTATACGCTGGAGAAGGCTGGCGCATACAACATTAAGTTCTATGTGACTTTCTCAAAGGCTGACGAAGAGGATTTTGAGTACGAATCGGATGTTTTCAAGATTACGATTACAGAATCCCAATTATCATGTCCAGATGGTTTCTCTCCTAATGGTGACGGAAAAAACGATGTGTTTTATGTGAAACATCAGTCGATTGTGAAGATGAGGGGCGTGATAGCTAATCGATGGGGACAGAAGGTGTATAGTTTTGACCTTTCTAATGTAGATAAGGGTTGGGACGGCCGACAGAACAATGGTAGTATAGTGAAGGACGGTGTCTACTTCCTGAGTCTACAAGCAGAAGGAAGTGATGGCGTGAAATACAATATCAGGAAAGCGGTGAATGTGTTGAAGGGATTCAGGGAATATGATGAATGAATGGATTGAGGTGTATGGCGCTAAGGTGCATAACCTGAAAAATGTCGATGTAAGAATCCCTCGCAACAGCCTTACCGTTATCACAGGATTGAGTGGTAGTGGTAAATCGAGTCTGGCATTCGACACTATCTTTGCTGAGGGGCAGCGACGTTATATCGAGACGTTCTCGGCATATGTACGTAACTTCCTTGGCGGCATGCAGCGGCCAGAGGTCGATAAGATTACGGGGTTGAGTCCGGTAATCAGCATTGAACAGAAAACTACTAGCAAGAATCCACGCAGTACGGTGGGCACAGTGACAGAGGTGTACGACTACCTCCGTCTTTTGTTTGCACGCGCTGCTGATGCCTACAGCCATGTAACTGGTGAGAAGATGGTGAAATATACGGATGAGCAGATTCTAGACCTCATCCTTTCGCACTATGCAGGCTGTCGCATCTATATCCTTGCCCCTGTAGTCAGGAGTCGTAAGGGACATTATCGTGAGTTGTTTGAGAGCCTGATGAAGAAGGGGTATCTGCATGTGCGCATTGATGGTGAAGTGGTGGAGATGAGGTCAGGAATGCATGTGGATCGCTACAAGAACCATAATATAGAAGTAGTGGTTGACCGTTTGGCGGTTAACGAAAAGGATGCAGACAGGCTCGCTAAAAGTGTAGCTACTGCCATGAATTTAGGCGAAGGATTAATCATGATTCTCGAGAAAGATTCAGGCGAGTTGAAACATTATTCGCGCCGTCTGATGTGTCCTACGACAGGTATCAGTTACCATGACCCTGCTCCCAATAACTTCTCATTTAATTCACCCCAGGGTGCGTGCCCTTGCTGTAAAGGATTGGGATATATCAGTCTGATTGACCGCGATAAAATCATCCCCGACAAGACCCTCTCTGTTCATGATGGTGCTTTGGCTCCGTTGGGCAAGTATAAGAATACCATGATTTTTATGCAGATTCAGGGTGTACTAGACCACTATGAGCAAAGCATTCATACACCAGTGGAGCAACTGCCGGAAGAAGTTGTTCACGATCTGATTTTCGGCTGCAACGAACGTATCCGTATCCCAGCAGCAATGATTCATCAGACCAACGATCTATATACTTCGTACGAAGGACTGGCGCGCTACATTAACCAATTGCGTGACAGTGAAATGTCAGCTCAGGCACAACGTTGGGCTGATTCGTTCGATAGTATCACAACCTGTCCTGAGTGTGGTGGCTCTCGCCTTAATCAAGAGGCGATGAGCTTTCGGTTTGCAGGAAAGAACATCTACGAGTTGTCTTGTATGGACCTCAAGGACTTGTACGAGTGGCTTGGAGGAGTGAATGAACAGCTTTCGAATAAACAACAGAAAATAGCCGCTGAGATATTAAAGGAGATTCGCAGCCGCTTGCAATTCCTGCTTGATGTGGGTCTTGACTATCTGTCGCTTAATCGTAGCACCATGAGTCTGTCGGGTGGTGAGAGTCAGCGTATCCGTCTGGCTACGCAGATAGGTGCCAAACTCGTGAATGTGTTGTATATCCTCGACGAACCTAGTATAGGTCTGCATCAGCGAGACAACCAGCGACTGATCAATTCGCTCAAAATGCTGCGCGATGAAGGAAATACCGTCATCGTAGTGGAGCACGACAAAGACATGATGCTTGCAGCCGACTACATCATCGATATGGGACCGTTTGCAGGACGCAAGGGTGGGGAAGTGATGTTCCAGGGTACGCCCGAGGAACTGATGAAGACAGATACATTGACGGCAAAGTATCTAAGAGATGAGGGTGAATATGCTGCGCGAGTCCATTGTGCAGATCAAGACGCTTCTGCTTTTATAAGGTTGAATGGCTGTCACGGCAACAACCTGAAGAATGTGTCTGTGTCCTTCCCGCTACGTAAGTTGATTTGTATTACTGGTGTCAGCGGAAGTGGAAAGTCAACCCTCATCAATGATACCCTGCAGCCCATTCTCAGTCAGCATCTTTATCGTTCGCTCAGGGAACCGTTAGCCTACGATTCCGTAGAAGGATTGGAATATATCAATAAGGTGGTGACGGTCGACCAATCGCCTATCGGACGTACACCCCGTAGCAATCCAGCGACTTATACAGGTGTATTCAGCGATATCCGTGACCTGTTTGTAAAACTTCCAGAGGCAGTGTTGAGAGGCTACAAACCCGGGCGATTCTCTTTTAATGTGTCAGGTGGCCGTTGTGAGGCCTGTGGAGGAAATGGGTACAAAACTATCGCAATGAATTTTCTGCCTGATGTTTTGTCTCCTTGTGAGGTATGTCATGGGAAACGTTATAATCGTGAGACTTGTGAGGTGAAGTTTAAAGGAAAGTCGATAGCAGATGTACTCGATATGACCATCAATCATGCTGTAGAGTTTTTCGAGAATCAACCACACATCCTCAACAAGATCAAGGTGATACAGGATGTGGGATTGGGGTATATCAAACTGGGACAACCTTCGACTACCTTATCAGGCGGAGAGAGCCAGCGTGTGAAACTGGCTACCGAACTGAGTAGAAAAGATACAGGAAACACGCTCTATATTCTCGACGAACCAACCACAGGATTGCATTCCGAAGACATCAAGGCGCTGATGGCTGTTCTCTATCGGTTGGTAGAGAAGGGTAATACCGTCATCGTTATTGAACATAACCTGGAAGTTATCAACCAGGCAGACTACATCATCGATATGGGTCCGGAAGGTGGTAAAGACGGTGGACGAATCGTCGCACAAGGAACGCTTGATGATGTACGCGCGTCCCGACAAGGATATACTTGGCAGTTTTTGTAGTTTTTTTGCCTTCATATTGCAAATAATCATGCTTTTTGCATGATGAATTATGAATTATTTCTTATCTTTGCAAAGTCAATAAAAAATAATTCGCTTATGATATACTACCCCAATGCTAAGATTAACATCGGACTGAATGTGGTGGCTAAACGAGCAGACGGTTATCACGATTTGGAAACGGTGTTCTATCCCATCAATTTGCAGGATGCTATTGAGATGAATGTGATTGAGGAGGATATTCCAATGTGTGGCTATCGCCTGAAAGTGACAGGAAATATACTCGATGGTACTCCAGAGGAGAATTTAGTGATTAAGGCATATAAGTTGCTGAAGTCTGACTATGATATTCCCGACCTGAGTTTCAACGTATTCAAGCATATCCCTACAGGTGCCGGACTTGGTGGAGGTTCTGCAGATGCTGCTTTCACCATCAAAGCCATTAACGATAAGTTTGCTTTGGGACTGACCGACACGGATATGGAGAAGTATGCCTCGATTCTTGGAGCCGACTGCCCATTCTTCATCAAGAACCGGCCTGTGATGGCAACAGGAATCGGCAATGTGTTCCATCCCATCAAACTGTCATTGGCGGGAAAGGTATTGCTGCTCATCAAACCGGATATCTATGTATCTACGTCTGACGCATACCGTCATGTGATTCCTCAACGTCCGCAGGAATCGTTGCCGAAGTTGCTGGCGCGACCGATTGAGACATGGAAGGATACCGTGAAGAATGATTTCGAAGACAGTGTGTTCTGTAAGTACCCTGAGATTGCTGCCATTAAGGACAAGATGTACGATATGGGTGCATTATATGCAGCAATGTCGGGTAGTGGAAGTAGTGTGTTTGGTATCTTCAACGAACCTGTAGAGTATGTTGACGAGACCTTTGCTGGCTATTTCTGTAGACAGAGGACATTAGAGTGATAGTGAGATGGAAGATGTAAAACGTCAGATTGAACAACTCCGTCGAGAGCTACATCAGCATAATTATAACTACTATGTGTTGAACCAGCCGACCATCAGCGACTATGAGTTCGACCAAAAGATGCATGCACTAGAGGATTTGGAGCGTCAGCATCCTGAATATGCCGATCCAAACTCTCCCACACAGCGTGTAGGCAGTGATTTGAATCAGTCGTTTAAACAGGTTCCTCACAAGTATCCTATGCTATCGTTGGCAAATACCTACAACGAGGGTGAGATTCGTGACTTCTACGAACGAGTGCATAGCGGTCTGGAAGGAGAGGACTTCGAGATTGTGGCAGAAATGAAATACGACGGACTGAGTATTTCGCTCACCTATGTTGATGGACAACTGACACAAGCTGTGACACGAGGCGATGGTGTGATGGGTGATGATGTGACCGCCAATGTGCGAACCATCCGAAGCATTCCTCTGACGTTGAAGGAAGGATCGGGCTATCCACATGAATTTGAAATCAGGGGTGAGATACTGATGCCTTGGACTTCATTCGAGGCGTTGAACGCAGAGCGTGAGGCTAAGGAAGAGCCGTTGTTTGCTAATCCGCGAAATGCAGCAAGCGGTACGCTTAAGTCACAGAAATCAGAACTTGTAGCTGCTCGCAAACTTGATGCATACCTTTATTATTTAATAGTTCCGGAAGGAACTGCGCAAACTCAGACTGTAGGTGGTATGGCTGACCTGTTCGGCATGTCTGCTGAACCTGCTTTTGTGAATGAATACCACTATGAGGGACTGATGAAGGCCAAAGAGTGGGGATTCAAAATCTCAGAGGGGATGAAGAAGTGTAAGTCGATCGACGAAATCATGGATTTCATTAACTATTGGGACACAGAACGCAAGAATCTGCCTGTTGCGACGGATGGAATCGTGCTGAAAGTGAACTCGCTTCGTCAGCAACGTCATTTGGGCTATACAGCAAAGTCGCCACGATGGGCTATCGCCTATAAGTTTAAGGCCGAACGCGAGTGTACCCGACTGAACGAAGTGACCTATCAGGTAGGACGTACGGGTGCCATCACACCTGTAGCCAATATGGATCCTGTTCAGTTGGCTGGCACGGTGGTGAAACGTGCTTCGCTTCATAATGCAGATGTTATCAACGAACTCGACCTCTATATCGGTGATATGGTGTACGTGGAGAAGGGTGGAGAAATCATTCCTAAAGTGGTTGGGGTGGATAAGGACAAGCGTGTGCCTGGTATGCAGAAGGTAGAGTTTATCACTCATTGTCCTGAATGTGGTGCACCGTTGGTACGTTATGAGGGCGAAGCTGCCCACTATTGTCCGAACGAAACAGGATGTCCGCCTCAGATCAAGGGACGCATTGAGCACTACATTAGTCGCAAAGCGATGAATATCGACAGTTTGGGTCCCGAGACGGTTGACGACTTCTATCAGCGTAACCTCATCCACGATATTGCCGATTTGTATCAACTGACGGTAGCTGAGGTAGCTGGCTATAATAAGAACCGAACTGTGTCGGCAACGAAAGCTGTTGAAGCCATTAAGAATTCAGTGAATGTGCCCTTCGAACGGGTGGTCTTCGCTATTGGAATCCGCTTTGTGGGAGAGACGACCGCTAAGTTGCTGGCTCGTAAGTTTAAGACGATGGATGCCCTCCGTCATGCTACACTCGAACAGTTGCTTGAAGTGGATGGAGTGGGGCAGGTCATCGCAGAGAGTGTCATCCGTTATTTTGCAGACGAGAAAAACCAAAAAATCATTGACCGTTTGGCAGTTGCTGGAGTACAGATGCAGATGTCGGAAGAGGAACTTGCCGGTCATACCGACAAGCTTGCAGGACTGAGCATCATCATCAGCGGAGTGTTCCAACATCACTCGCGTGATGAGTACAAAGCGATGATTGAGAAGAACGGTGGAAAGAATGTTGGAAGTATCTCGGCCAAGACCTCGTTTGTGCTTGCTGGTGACAACATGGGACCTGCAAAATTGGAGAAAGCACAGAAACTCGGCGTGAAAATCGTGAATGAAGACGAATTTTTACAGATGCTCGCATAATATGTCATAGATTTTTCGTACCTTTGTGCCCGAAAACTGAAATGGCGCAAAGGTACGTTTGTTTTTTTGCGTCATCACAACAACAACATCATGGCACATAATAAATTCAGAGGATTAGGTATCGCACTCGTTACACCTTTTACAAAGAGTGGGGCGGTAGACTATGACTCACTACGACACATACTCGATTATCAGTTAGGAAACGGCATCGATTTCCTGTGCATCCTTGCCACGACAGGCGAGACCCCTTGTCTGACGGCAGAGGAGAAACAGAAAATCAAAGAGATTGTCATTGAAAAAGTCAAAGGAACCATTCCTATCTTGATGGGATGTGGAGGAAACAACACTTCGGAAGTGGTTCGTGCCCTTCAGACAGAAGATTTTACTGGTATCGACGGCATTCTCAGTGTTTGTCCATACTACAACAAACCATCGCAGGAAGGACTCTATCAGCACTTCAAAGCGATTGCTAATGCTACTACACTCCCTGTCGTACTGTATAATGTACCGGGTCGGGTAGGTGTGAACATGACTGCAGAGACTACCCTTCGTCTTGCGAACGATTGTATGAACATCGTTGCTATTAAGGAGGCGAGTGGTAACTTCACACAAATCGATGATATCATCAAAAACAAACCATCCCACTTCGAAGTCATTTCAGGCGATGACGGCATCACTTTCCCGTTAATTACTTTAGGTGCTGTTGGTGTTATCAGTGTGATTGGAAACGCTTTGCCAAATGAGTTCGGACGTATGGTTCGTCTGGCGCTCAGTGGCAACTATTCCGATGCTCTGACCATCCATCACAAGTTCACCGAGTTGTTCAAACTCCTTTTCGTGGATGGAAATCCTGCTGGAGTGAAAGCGATGATGAATAGTATGGGACTTCTGGAGAACGAGCTTCGACTTCCATTGGTGCCTGCACGTCTCACCACATTCGGCGAAATCAGTGCAATCGTTAAAGAACTCAATATTAAATATTAACCCTCCTTCTTTTTATAATAAGGTACGAGTCTCATAGGGTAAGCTAGCCTTATGAGACTTGTTGTCTTATGGCAATCTCATAGGCCTTATAAGGTGTTATGATACTTAGGGCATAAAAACAAGAGACCCGCTTCCCAAGAAGCAGGCCCCCCTCAATTAGGTAATTATTAATTCTAGGCTAGTTAGTCTTCGTTTTTTAGAATCGTCCGCCACCTGGCATTCCTGCTGGACGTCCGCCACCTGCTGGCATTCCTGCACCTGCTGGCATAGCTGCTGGAGTTCCTGCCATAGGCATGTTAGCCTGACGAGCTGCACGCTGCTGACGCAATTCACGACGTCCTGATGCACTTCCGAAGAAGTTGAATCGGTAGATGAAGTGTGCCATTAAGTAGCTGTTGACTGTCTGCGTCCAAGTATCTGTGCGGCCGTTTGCAGTGATGTTGCGGTTGAAGTTCTTACGGTTGTTCAAGATATCGTATGCCTGGAGGCTGATGGTTGCTGCACGTCCTTTGAGGAAGCGGTAGCTTACCTGTGCGTTCCATACCAACTCGTTAGAGTTTGCTTCCTTTGAAGCGTAACCACGACGGCTGCTCATGCTGATGTTGGTTGAATAACCAATTCCGTTGTTGAAGTTACCGCTTGATTCAACACCATAGCTGAAGTTGAAGGTGTTAGGACTGTTCACTTCCATGTATTTGTTCTCCTGGTGAGTGTAGTTGATGTTACCGCTGATACCGATGTCCCAATAGTCCTGACGGTAGTTCAAACGGATGTTCTCACTCAAGTTGAGGCTGTTGGTCTTGTTCTTCAAGTCATCATACTGGAAGATTGGTCTTCCTTGTTCGTTGTAACCGAGGATGATTGCATTTCCGTTGTTGTCTTTAGCCTGACGGGAAAGGTAGCTGACTCGGTTGTTGTAACTTGATTGTGTTTGGGTATTCAACATCAGTCGTTCGTTTGCAAACAGAGGAGTATTGAAGCCGAAACTCAAACTTGTATTCCAGTTACCGTTGATGTTCATAGGCATTGTTACTGAGTTACCTGTCTGTGCATCATACTGGGTACGGCTACTTGTACTGTTAGATGTCATGCTGAACGATGCGTTCACGTTGTAGCTCTGCATGGTTGCAGTCACGTAGTTGTTCCAGCCGAGTGAGAAGTTGTGGCTGAATGAGTTCTTCAACTCTGGGTTACCCATGCGGATGTTCATTGGGTTACTGTCATCCACAATGTTGATCATGTCCGTGATGCTTGGCTGTTGCATGTTCATACGGTATGAGAAGTTCAGCTGGTTCTGACGGTTGAATCTGTAACGGAACTGCAGAGATGGAGAGATGCGGAAGAAGTGACGAGTTGTATCGATAGGTACACCCATGTAGTTCTGCTCCAAGTGCTGGCTCTGTGGTACCATCTGAACACCGATTGATGAGGTGATGAAGTTAGAGTTCCAACGTACCTGAATATTGATGTTGTGGTTGGTGTCAATATTCTTGTTGTGGTTGGTCAGATCGTCGCTCAAATACAACTCTTGGTCACCATTCAAGTACCAGTCGGGAAGCATTCCGAGATTTGCTAACAAAGAGTCGCCGATGATAGCCCACTGTTCAGCCCACGGAGTATAAACTTGTCTCTTGTACCATTCTGTTGTTGGTTGTGCAGTAATTGGGTTGAAAGTTGTTCTTGAATCATAGATGAAGTTACCCATATTGTCCTTCACATATTTGTTGATCAGGTCGTATGTGTCGCTCATGTTCTTGCGGTAGTTATAGCTGAAGCTATAGCTGGTCTGCAGGATGAGGTTCGTTGCAATCGGTTCGCTGTAAGAAATACCTGCGCTGAAACTTCTGGTGGTATTTGGTGACAGACGGTAGCGGAATTGCGGGCGTACACTGTCAAGACCTGTTACATGACTCTTTACCTGGAAGTAGTGAGCGTCCGATACGTTGAAGTTACTACCATCGCTTGTGTTGTAGTTGAAGCTACCGTTGAACGTGAGGTTACGGTTACGGGTTGCAAATCGGCGGCTGAGGGTCATGTTGGCACTTACCTGCTTGTTGTCGCTGAATGAGAGTGAAGATGACTTGTTGCTATTGATACGAATTGTATTAGGAATCATTGCATCCTGTTCAAATTCGTTCTCAATACCTGCGATTGAATATGGGTCAGCATTGAATTGGTTATTGTTGCCGCCGCTGGCTGAAAATGAGCTACCGAAACCTAATACTGGACGAATCAGGAATGTGGTGAGTGAGTCGAGCTGCAACTCAATACGGAACTCAGCATTTGCATTATCGTTGTGGCTACGGCTGTCGCTCAGACGGTTAGAGTAAGTGGTAACTTTATTACCTGTTACGTTATCCACACGATAGTTCTCAGAAGAAGACTTGCTGGTGTTCTCGCTCTTGCTGGCGTTGTAACGGATGTTACCACCAATTTCATACTTCCAGTCTTTAGAAGCTACGGCATTGATACCGACCTGACCGCTGCGACGCTTACCGCCGCCACCGCCGCCTCCACGGCCCATACCCATACCACCACCTCCGTTGGAGTTGACGTTACCGATGATAGATGCCTGGAAGTAATCGTCGATGAAGCGGTTCAAGTTGATACGGTTTGAATACTGGTCTTCTGTACCATAGCCAAGGTCGAAGTTACCGAACCAACCTCTGTTCATACCTTTCTTCACGGTAAGGTCGATCACAGTTTCTTCGTTACCGTCAGCAATACCTGACAGACGCTCCTGGTCAGATGCACGGTCGTATGTCTTGATTTTGTCTACGATTTCTGTTGGGATGTTCTTCATCGCCATATCCTTATCGTTCGAGAAGAACTCCTTACCGTTTACGAGGATACGGCTGATGGTCTTACCGTTAATCTTGATGGTACCGTCGCTGCTTACTTCTGCACCAGGGAGCTTCTTCACGAGGTCCTCGAGCACAGAGCCTTCAGGCACCTTGAATGCATCGGCGTTGAATATCAGGGTATCTTCCTTTACCTCCATCTGAGGCAGGGTTGCTGTGACCACGGCTCCTTCAATCAGGATGGTGTTCGGAATCAGCAGGGTAGTACCCACGTTGTGAATCGTCTCTGCATTTCTTACGGTAATCTTACGAGTAAAGTTGTGGTAGCCCAGGTATGTAATCTTTACGATATACGTACCTTCCTCCACATTTTTGATGGTGTAACCACCAAGTGTGTTAGTAACACCTCCGGCAACCATCTTCGTGGTGTCTTCCGACATAATCTGAATGGTTGCACGCACCAAAGCCTCTCCGTCTTCGGAGTCTTTTACGAAACCTGTCACGTTAGCTTTAGTCTTTTTTGTTGTTTTGGTTGTAGTGGTTTGAGCTGTAACCGTCAAACCAGCGAAAACTACTAATAAAGCAATCGAAAGTAATTTTTTCATCTGTTTTAAAATTTATTTCGCTATTATGACCATCGAAAATTAAAAAGGTTTAATGTTTTTGCAGAAAACTTAAATGCATTTTTAAACTTTCTTTATAAAATAATATAGGTATCAATTATTATTACTACCTTTGCAAGCAATTATAAAGATGAAGTTTGTAAAGGAAAATGAGTAAACTGAGATTTGATGTCGTACAGGATGCGTTCAAAAAGAAAGCACTTCCTGTTGAAGCTCCGACCGAGCGCCCTTCAAAATATTTTGGGGAGTTGGTGTTCAATCGTGACAAAATGCGCCGCTATCTGGATGTGGCTACCTATAACGATTTGATTGACTGTATCGACAACGGTCATCCACTTCCTCGTACTACCGCCGACAAGGTGGCTGAAGGTATGAAGACCTGGGCCATGGAGCACCATGTCACCCATGTCACCCATTGGTTCCAACCGCTGACCGAGGGCACTGCAGAAAAGCACGATGCCTTCATGGAGTACGACCAGAAGGGAGGTATGATTGAGCAGTTCGACGGTAAGTCGCTCAGTCAGCAGGAGCCTGATGCCAGTTCGTTCCCGAGCGGAGGCATCCGTGCCACGTTCGAGGCTCGAGGCTATACTGCATGGGACCCTACATCGCCCGTATTCATTCAGGACGATACGCTCTGTATTCCAACGGTCTTCATCTCTTATACAGGTGAGGCCCTCGACTATAAGACCCCGTTGAAGAAGTCGCTCAAGGCTGTGAGCGATGCTGCTGTGCAGGTTTGCCGGCTGTTCGACCCCAGGGTGAAGAAAGTTTTCGCTTATCTGGGTTGGGAGCAGGAGTATTTCCTTGTTGATGAAGACCTGTATGCAGCCCGTCCCGACCTCATGCTGACAGGACGTACCTTGATGGGGCATGAGTCATCGAAGAACCAGCAGCTGGACGACCACTACTTCGGCGCCATCCCTTCACGTGTGATGGAGTTTATGAAAGAGGTGGAGATTGAGGGCTATCGTCACGGAATTCCTTTGAAGACGCGCCACAATGAGGTGGCACCTAACCAGTTCGAGCTGGCACCTATCTATGGTGAAGCCAACCTGTCGAACGACCAGAACCAGATGATCATGAACCTCATGCAGCAGATTGCCCGTAAGCACGGATTCGTACTTCTGCTCCACGAGAAACCCTTCGCAGGCATCAACGGAAGCGGCAAGCACAACAACTGGTCTTTAGGCACGGATACTGGCACCCTGCTTCTCGCTCCAGGTAAGGATGCGATGGGCAACCTGCAGTTCGTCACCTTCTTCGTGAACGTGCTCGTAGCAGTGCAGAAGCACAATGCCCTGCTGAAAGCCTCTATCGCCACAGCAACCAACGCCCACCGACTGGGAGCCAACGAGGCACCTCCAGCCATCATCTCGTCGTTCCTTGGCCATACGATGACCAATGTGCTTCGCAAATTGCTCGAAGTACCGTCCGACACACCGATTGAGATAGCCGGCAAGCGCGGCAAGTCGGTAGGATTGGTAGAGATACCTGAGATATTCATCGACAACACCGACCGCAACCGTACCTCTCCGTTCGCCTTTACGGGCAACCGCTTTGAGTTCCGTGCCGTAGGTTCGAGTGCCAACTGTGCAGGAGCCATGACCACGCTGAATGCCGCTGTAGCCGAACAGCTGACCGCCTTCAAGGCAGCGGTCGATAAGGAGATGACAGCAGGCAAGCAGATGAATATTGCGGTAATGGATGTGCTCAAGCCGCTCATTGCCAGCATCATCGACACCGTATGCTTCGACGGAAACGGTTATACCGACGAATGGAAGGAAGAGGCGAAGCGTCGCGGACTGGACACCGAGACCTGTGTGCCGCTGATGTTCGATGAGTTCACCAAACCTACGACAATCAAGATGTTCGAGCAGACGGGAGTCTTCACACGTCCCGAACTCGAAGCCCGCAACGAAGTGAAGTGGGAAACCTATACGAAGAAAGTACAGATCGAAGCACGTGTGATGGGTCGTATGGCAATCAACCACATCATCCCTGCCGCCCTTGCATACAAGAGTCGCCTGCTTGGCATCCTCACCCAGCTGAAGACCATCTATCCCGACACGAAGGACTATGCAGCGATGGCTGCCACCGAGACCGAACTGCTCGAGAAGATAACCCGTCTTATCGAAGACATCCGCACCAAGTGCGATGCGATGGTCGAGGCCCGCAAGGCTGCCAATAAGATAGACGACGAGCGTGAGAAAGCGTTGGCATACTACGACATCGCAGAGTCGCTCTTCGCCATTCGCCGACCTATCGACAAACTCGAAGAGGTGGTCGATAATGACCTGTGGCCATTGCCAAAGTATCGTGAGCTGTTGTTCATCAACTGATAATGAACAGTCTTGAGACCCGTGAGACCATGAGACCGTGAGACCTCATGAGACCTTTTCAGCATAATACCCCCTGCTCGCTGTTGTTGTGGGCAGGGGGATTTTTACGCCCAATCGGGTTTACGCCCAATCGGTTTTCATCTCATAACCTTGGGATGACGATGGCATCGCCAATACCCATGACGCGTACCCTCGTTGCCTTGCCGGTGGTGCCGTCCTGACGCGTCCATGTCGCGATGGAGCACTTCAGCTGGAACGCATGCCAGGCATCCTTTGTCAGCGGTTTGTTCTTCAGCATGACGGCCTGGTCGCCGCTCGCCTCTGCAATGAGTGTCTCAATGCCGTCGGTCAGCTCCAACTCCACCGACTTGATTAGAATCTTCTCGTGGTTCTTGTTTTCCCACTCACTCTCGCGGTACTGTCCCTGCGAGACTACTTTCATGATTTTCTCCATAATTGTTTTTGTTTTTTAGAAATTAATAATTTATGTTTCGCAAGCTCCGTCTTGCTCTTCAATCCATTCGCACATCCGTGCCATTGCATACCAAAATGCGTCTTTGTTCTCTCTGCCTCGAGTCACCCCGTTGAGCACCCCGAAGAGGTATGTGAAGAACGCAGTCACCATGTCCTTGTCGGTCCAGTCGATGAGCTGTCGGTCGCGGTTGCGATATTCCTCCTGTCGGCACAGTTCCCGGTAGCGTCGCTGCACCATTGCCGCAGGCATGTCGATAAAGCGCATTAGCAGTACGCTCATCTCGCAGTAGCCCCGTCGGCAGTAGCGGTACACGTCCTTCATGATGTGCAGATACAGGTAGTCGTCGCCCCTGAGGCTGCTGTCGAAGTTGACCGTTGCCCAGTGAAACCTATTCATCATCGTCGTTGTCCTCCACCCAGTTAGTGCGTCCCACCACATCGTCGTCGATCTCGAAATCCACAAATCTGAACCGGTTGGTCTTGTAGATGTCAATCACTACATAGTCTTCCGTCAGGAAGATGTCGCGCCAGAGGCTTGCAAAGTCGGCTTTCAGTTGCTCGTCTGCCTTCAGGCTCACATCGTCGTTGGGCAGTCCTACGGCAATGTTGCCACAGCCCAGTGTGCTGTACGACAGGTTCTCCGTGTCGAACTTCGGCTTCTGTGCAAAGCCCCGCAGCTGCCGCTGGAACACCGGCCAGAAGAGCGAGCCGCATCCGAAGCTTCTCGTCAGCGCATACCGTCCTAACGGCACCGCACAGTTGATTTTCGCCTTCGCCGTGTCGGGCACTTCCCGCAGTTCCATCACGTGACACTTGAAGTCATAGTCAGGGGCATAGAAGATGCCGTGCGTCACCTTGCTGTTTCCCATCGTCCGTTTTATTTTCAATTCCATAACTCTAAACTTTAAACTCTAAACTCTAAACTCTCAACTCTCAACCCTCAACCTTTCACTTTCTTCACATAAGTGTCCTTCTCCTCCTTCACGATGACACTGTCCTGCACCCATCGCCAGATGATGGTCTTCACCTTCGACTTGATGCCCAGCCTCATACACTCCTTCACGATGTCGTTCTTGGTGAACTTTGTGCCCAGTGCATCGAAGAGCGACTGGTGGTGGGCGTTCACCGTCACCGCCTCCTGCGACACCTTATTATATTTTTCGCCGAACATACGGAGGCTCTCCTGGAGGTCACACTCCACAAACCACAGCACGAAGTCCCTGATCAGCGCTTGCTCAGCCTTCCTCACCTGTGGCCAGCAACAAGTGCAGAGCAGTGCCAGCCTGAATCCCTTTACAGCCGCCCGTCGGCGGAACACGTCCTTTGCCTCGTCCTGTGCCAGCGATGCTTCCACGCGTTTCTTTTCCAGCCAGCCCAGCAGCGGCTTCTCCATCCACTGCAGGTCCACCTCCTGCTTGTCTCTCATCGTGAAGCGCCAGCTGATGTTCTTGTCATATTCCTCCAGGTTGTTTTGGTAGGTCAGCGCATCGTCAATCGTGTTTTCCAGTGGCTTCAGGTAGCTGTTTGCGTCGCAGCGCTCCACAAACCTGTCCACCACCTCCATCTGCCGCTTCGTCAGTTTCTTCCACGGGATGAACTTCGCGTACTTCTGGTTCTGTATCTCGCATATCGAGACGCGTGTCACCATGCCGTCCTCCACATTCGAGTAGTATTTCTGCACCTTTCCGGGCGTACCCGTCAGCAGGATGTTGTAGTAGAGCCGCACCATTCCCTTGAACGTGTTGGCACTCTTGAACGACTGTCCGTACAGCGAGTTGTCCCATGCGCAGCGAAACAGGTCGCTCTTGTCGCCGCTGCCACCTGCTTTCTGTCCCTTGGCAAAGGTATCCACCTCTTCGGCAAACGTGAACATATGGTAGCCCTTGTTGTCGCGCATCTTCTCCAGGAACTCCGGCAGCGAGTTGATGGCAGGCATGATGCGTACCATCACGTGGGGCAGGTCGGGCTTGTCCTTGGCATCGCCCTTCGTCCTTGTGTCCACGAGCCACAGCTGTTCCCTGATGCTGTTCATCTCGTCGCGTATGCGCATCTTCGTCATCAGCAGGTCCACAATGCGCGAGGCAAAGCTCTTGTGGCTGCCCGGTGGGGCATAGATGGTCGAGAAGAACGTCGTCGTCTGCTCCGAACCGTCAAAATAGGTGGCTTTCACATAGCTCGTCATCGTACCCATGACAGGCAGCAGCGCCACCACCGTGGGATAGACGAAGTCGGGCGGACAGATGCTGCAGAACTCCCTGAACACGGGCGGCATCTTCGGGGCTCTGGGCAGCTCCTCCGTCTGTTCGCCGGCAATGAATTTCTCCAGCGGCTCCTCGCGCTTCGATGTCACATACCCTCTGCGCTTCAGCCAGAAGTAGAAGTCCTTCGGTATCATGCTCGTGTTGTTGCTTTTGCAGATGCTCTGACATTGGCTCCAACGCTTTTCGGGCGTACCCTCGCACAGCGGCAGCACGGCAAACACGATGCTCGCGTCGCTGTCGCACAGGTTCCTGAAGTTCTTGATCAGTTCGTTGTAGAACGGATGCCGCTGACCCTTCGGCGGCACACCGCCCTGGCTCTCCACATACTCCTCCGCAATCTTCGCCACCGGCACACCGTTGAACTCTATGTTGCGCATTGCGTCGGTAATCACCGGCAGTTGCCCTCCTCTTGTCACGCCTTGGGCCGACGGTTCTTCAGCATCGGACTTGCTCCCCTGGGCAGATATGATGCAGACCGCCTCTTCCGTCCATATCGCAGGATCGACATACAGGTGCCAGTCCTTCTTCACGATGAACGACCCGCGTGCCAAGTCGTGCACCACCATGTCCACATCGCCGTACTCCGCCAGTGAGTACTTCTCAGCCACCTGCGCTATCTGACCCTCTATCGTGTTGCCATCGGGCGATGAGAGGGGGGCTGCTTTCATCACCATGCGGAACCCTCCGCTGGGCGTCTCGTGTACGATGCGTATGCCCTCCTCGTGCAGCAGATACTCCAGTGTCGTGCCGTTATACTTCTCTGGGTTGCTGTCGATGATGGCCAGTTGTATGCGGTAGAGAATCTCCTTCGCACTCGCTGTTGCATGGTCTATGTCGATGATGAAATACTGCGTCGGCGTCTGCGCGTCCTTCGCCCGTTTCCCCTCGGCATTATAGCCCAGCCACAGTGCCATGGGCAGACTGCGCTTCGCAGCATCGTAGGCCTCGTCGTTGTCGGCATCGTGCGCAGCCCGCGCCTTGTCGCATGTGTCCACTATGCTCTGACTGTTAATCAGTGCCTCGTACTTCTCTGCATCAAGCGGCATAGCCGTCTTTGATGTCCTCCGTGGTAAATAATTGAATTTCGTCATAAGTCAATGATTTGTAAGGTTTTGTAACAATCGAGTAATGCATCTCTGTACTTCGCCGCCAGCTGCCGCCTGTCGCACTTGTCGAAAGTGAACACCAGCCTCACAATCTTCCTCGATGCCAGGATGCTGTAGTTGTCAGCGTCGAATTTCTTCTTCAGGTTCATCGGCTTTGTACCGACCTTATACGGTCTCACTTTGATCGTCCCGTTCGGGTTGATACGGAACGACCCCTGGTAGTTCACGCCTACCTCCAGTGTCATCAGTTCGTCATCGTCGTAACCTACCGATGCCACCTTATTCATTGTCAGTTCGTCTGTTTTCATAAACTCTTAAACTCTTAAACAATTAAACTTTATAATAAACACCATTAAACTCATTCAGTGCCCGTTGCCGTATCTCCCTCGACAGCAAGCTGTGGGAGCAGTAGTTCAGTGCCTTCGACACATTCGCCTGTCCGTACTCAGCGTTGAGTACCTTCCGCATCTCTGTAGTGATGAATATTTTTTCCATGTCGCTCAATTTTTTCTGCAAAGGTAGTACAAAAAAAGCTCCCCGACGAGGGGAGCAACCATTATTTCGCTGACCGACAAGCAATGACCTGCACAAACAAGTTCCGACCAGTCCGACCGACAAGTGCGACAAGTGAATGCCAAAAAAGAAACGGGAGCGTCACTCGACCCTCCCGTTCCAGTTCGTTTTCGACCTCGTATAAAGCCCGGCCCTATGCAGGATGCCCCAAAGCACCCCCTTGCGGCTATTGCCGTAGTCAGAGATGCGCTTCTCCTTCACCCATCGGTTCACGAGGTCGGTAATAGCCTCTTGTTCCATCCCCTGTATCTCTGTCAGAAACTGCCGTACATTCTCTTCGTTGTTGTAGAATATAGGCATGAGCTGTGCCACGAGCGCTTCGTCGGCATGCTCCTGCCGGGTGCAGTCGTCCTGTACCTTCTCAGCGTCGGCATCTTCGGCTGCAGGCTCACCCGCAGTTCCATGTCCATCCATGTGGATATGCTGGTGTTCTACGTGGGCATTATATATGCCTATCCAGGCCATCTTGTCGATGTTGATGCGTGCCTGCTCTTGGTTCTTATCTTCCATCTGTCAGTTCCTTTGGTTCTTGATGATCCATACGAGGGGTAGCGACATGGTAGTCCTGCTGCTGCACCTTCTTATTATATACCTGTGCGTTGACGATTGTCACGCCTTCCTTCACACCCTTCTTCAGTGTGTCGATCACACGGTCCTGCTTCGCCTCCTGCCTGTCCTGCTGTTCCTGTAGCTTTTTGAACATCGTTTCCAGTACCTCGGCTGCCTTCTCGCTCCAGGGAGTACCTGTAAGCAAGGTGGTGATTTGCTGGAACGCAGCATACTGCAAGTCGAAGGTAGGCAGGTGCAAGATGCATTGGGCTATTGTGTCAAGACGGATATGCGACTTGCCCAGTTCGTTTTTCATTTCAGCAACCGCCGCTTTATACTCTTCCGTCTTGCGCAGCCGTTCCTGCTTTTCACTTAACAGCTGTGTCATTAAAAATCTTTCATGTTTTGCCCTTTTGTCGTTCATTGCACTTATTTCATAATACTTCAGCCTCCATATCTCCGCTTCCTCTGTTTTTGCCTGCAATGTTTCTTCCAGTTTACCATATTCTGACCTCAACTTGTCACATTCCTCTAAAAGAAATAGTACATCTTTGCTGAGTCGTTTTAAGGTTTTAGTAAAATCAGTTTCGTATCTTTCACTTGCCATAGTCCTCTTACGTTTTATGTTCGTTAATCATGAGCCTGTCGGAATCCTTATCTCGGCTGCAAAGATAACTACTTTTTTTCATTCCACCAAACAAAAGCAAATTTTTTTATTTTCAATTCTCTTCCTCCAAATCTATCACACCCAGCTGCCGTTCTTACGGTCATTTTCACGCTTCAATCGACCATGTTGCTGCAACTTTCCAATGTCGCATATCCTCCTTGCTGCCGTAGAGCGTCTATGACTGGCAAGGGTACGGATATTAGCATACCTACGACCTATAAGGTTACTGTATATGCCACAAAGGCCGGCTATGACGACTCAGATGTAGCGACCAAGGAGATAAACCTCGTCGGTGGTGGTGCTCAGGATGTGAATGGTGACGGCATTGTAGATACTCAGGATGTACTGGAGATTTATAAGTATATACAGGAACATTAAAAAATAATTCCACCAAAAATCAGGGGCTTTGAGAGCAAATCGAGGGGTGGCCGTTTTGGCTACCCCTCTACGATTGGTTGTGGTGGATGCGAAAAAAATTCTTTGAAAATAGTGGGTGAATCTCTTTGAGGATTGAAAATAAATGCGTAGATTTTCAGTCGAAAAATAGCTTGGTATGAGTGATCAGAATAATCAGAGTGATGAGAAGATCTCTTTTCTACCCCAGCATGGGCATTACCGCCACTTGAGGGTGTATCAGGTGGCAGAGATGATTTATGACATCACTTATTGTTATTCAGGGCCACATCTTTTTCAGCCGTTTATATTCCTTTTGGGTGATTGGCATCACCGTGCCGTGGCGTGGATGGAAGTCCTTGGTGAAGGATTCTGGATAGCGCGAGAAGTTGAGCAGGTCGTTGCTGCGCTGAAACTCATAGCGTCCATTACCATAAAGGTCGTACATCAGTATGTATTCCGGCTGTCCAGGAACGGTGCAGTCCTTGTCGTTCAGACGGAACACGCCACTACCTTCGACATGGGTTTTAGTACCTGCATAGGCATCGATGAAGCGTTCCTCCTCATACCATGGTCCCTTCAGGGTATGGCCGACTGCCTGCTTGATGCCGTTTTTGGTTTCCACCCCTTTGTTATCCTTTACATTTCCCTTATAGAAGAAATGGTAAAGACCTTTGTCGTCGATGACGATGTCGCCGTCGATGGCTCCGTAGGTTGCGCTGAACATGAGCTGAGGCTCTTGCTCGAATCCTTTGAAGTCTGATGTGGCATATGCACAATAGAAGTCGAGCGTGGAACGCTGTGGGTTAATGCTGTCGGGCTGCTGGGCATCCTTACAACAGACGGTGAAATATACCAGATACTTCCCCTCGTTGGGGTCAAAGATGGTCTGCGGTGCCCACACCCACTTCACATTGCCGAACGCCTCGGGATACTGTTTCGTGAAGTCAATGGCAGTGTGCGTCCAGTGCGTCAGGTCGTGGCTATGCATAAGCACTATGCCAGGGTTGAATCCCCACCCGTTCTTGCGGACGTTCATGTCGGTAGCCACCATGTAGAAGCCGTCGCCCCGCTCTCCCCGCAAGATGTGAGGGTCGCGTATGCCTCCCGTAGTACTGATGGAATCACTGGCTATGATGGGGCGGTTGCCGTTCAAGGCCTTCCAATTGCGGGCATCCTCGCTCACGGCGAACCGCAGTTCCTCCTGTCGTTCGCCCTTACCCTCGAAGTAGGCAAAGAGATAGGCCGTGGTATTCAGCTTGCTGGATGATGCTGCATTGTGCTTTTGGGCATCGGGTATGTAGTATTGCGAGTTGTGCCTGAGATTACAGGGCAGGATGTGGCCTTCGGCATCATAGCGTAGTTCTTCTACGCCCACACAGCGGCTGGCTCCTGTTCCCTCGCGGAGCGTGGCATCGTGGGTGAATAGCCACGTCTTGCCCTTGAACTCAACAATGCCCGGATGAGTGGTGGTGCAGTTACCTGCTACCTCGCTGAAGATGCCCTCATAGCGGTAGGGGCCTTCTATCCGCTCGGCCACGGCATAGCCCAGTTTCTCGGGCCATCCGCAGGCAAAGGTGAGGTAATAGCGTCCATCGTGCTTGTGCACCCAGGGTGCCTCAGTAAAGTCGCTGCCTTCAGGGGTGATGTCCATGATGTCACCATCAATCTCAGTCATGTTGTCCTTCAAACGGGCGGCAAAGCAGCGACGGTTGCCCCAGAATATCCACGACTGCCCGTTGTCGTCGGTCACCACGGCAGGGTCGATGCAAGCCCACGAGTGGGTAGTACCCTTGCAGTCGGCATTGGTGAGCAGCGGCCGTCCGATAGCATCGCGGAAGGGTCCGTAGGGAGTGTCGCTGACAGCCACGCCAATGCCCGAGGTGTTGGTGCTGACGTAGTAATAATACTTGCCATGCTTCTCCACAACGTGGGCAGCGTAGGCCGCTCTCGACCGTGCCCAGGTGAAGTCATAGACACGCAGAGGCGTGGGGTATTCTTCCCAACACATCATGTCGGTGGTGGTGAACAGTCCCCACTCGTGCATCTTGTAGCCCTGCTGATTGCCGGCATAGTCGATGCCGGTGTAGAGATAGAGCGTGTCGCCCTTGACAAAGGGTGCAGGGTCGGCAGTGAACTTGTGCCGGATGATGGGGTTACCCTCGGCACGCCAGCGCTTCACGGGCTGCTGGGCATTGGCATCACCACTCCAGGCAACCGCCATCAAAGCGATGCACATCGAAAAAATCATTTTACTTGACATATACTTTTTTTCCATTGAAAATAAATTGTTTTTATTGCAGTCTGGAGCCGCCCGTGAGACAATAAGTTTTCTGCACGTCCCCATTCGCTGAGACGATAATGTTAATACCCTTCTGGAACTTATCCGTGCGTCGACCATCTATCGTATATAATTGTGAAGGGTTAGAGGCTCCTGATGTGGGAGCATGGACAGAGGTGCTTTGTGACAGACGATAGACATGGAAGTTGTCAAAGCAGCACCAGTCGGAGGTGTGGACGGTATGTGTGTCACTACGGAGGCCAAAGGTGAGACGGCCATTGGCGGTGACATGAGCCACGACGCCGCAGAGGTAGTTGTCTGCATCCTGACTGAACAGGCGGCTGGCTCCGACCATACCATTGACATAGCCATAGAGGGCATCGCTGCCGTTGTAGCGCTGGCTGTACATGGAGCATATGGGCGTCTCGGAGGTGTTGGCAAAGAGGCTGAAGTGGAGGTTCTCGCTCTCGGCAGCGTAGGCGTGGCCGTCTGCATCGTTGTTGCCGTTGCGCTCGAAGGCCTGGCAGGTTACGAGGTAGTCGCCCTCAGCAAGCTCAGTCAGTGTCTGAGACAGAGTTGAACTGTAATCTACGACTCCTGCTGCAAAGAATTCTGCGACGCCTTCACGGACGGCAGGAGCTGGTGATGAAGTCCAACCGCCTCCATTGCTGTTAAAAGAACCGTTAGAGATACTAATTTCAGTAGCATCGGCGGTCAATGTCTTGATTTCGTCAGCCGACAAAACAGAATAGGTCTCGGCAAGGGCGTTGCGCAGCGACTGTACATCAGCCGCGATGGTGGCTGCTAAGATTTCAAGGTCAGTGGCTGCGCCACGGTCGGTGGTAATGTCCTTCTGGCACTGGGCAATCAGTGCCTTGACAGTGCTGTCGGCCTTCTTAACCATGAGTGCCTGGCCGCGCTTGATGAGCCCCTTGAGGTCGCTCCACCCCTGCAGCACGTTCCATTCCGTCTGGTTGACCATGACGAAGGAACCGTGCTGGGGCGAGAGGTTGCCGCTCAAGGCTGGGGCAGGTTGCAGGTTGCGCAACATACCGTCGGCAGTGTGGAAGTGGAAGCCGCGGTTGCTGCTGTAGTTGACGTTGCCCACGTTCCACACATCGTCATTGATGCGGCGAAACACGCTGGAGGCTTCAAACCCTCTGCCGTCGGTAAAGGTAGTGACGGGAGTGGTGTTCCACACGGGGTGCAACAGGTCGACACAGGTAATGTCGCGGATATCGTCAGCTTCATAGTCGCGATAGGACATGTGGTAGAGCCCGTCGGTGGGCAGATAGACGATGTCGGCATCCAGTATGTTATTTGCCTTGTTCGGGCCATAAAGCATTTGGAACGACTCAATACCCGAGAAGTCGGCATTGGCCTTGGAGATATAGAAGTGGTCGCAGTCACCATTGTCGGTGTTGCCGACGGCATAGTATATGTAAGCGTCGCCGTCGACCATGATAATCTGAGGGGCCCACACACGGCTCACCTTGTCGGCAGTGAGCAGACGCGTGCCGCTGTTGTCGTAGATGTCGGTGGGCGGGTTCTTGCGCAGATACTGCTTCAGGTCGCAACGGTGGTAGGTCCAGTTGATGAGGTCGAAGGAGCGGAACATACCGATGGAGTAGTTGCCAAGCATACTCGTCCCGTTGTTCTGTGAGCCGTAGAGGTCGGTGGTGACGATATAGTAGCACTTGCGCAGCGTGTCCTTGGCCAGGAAGGCATCGCGACACCAGGGCAGTGTCGTGCCGATACCGTCGATGATGCTGTTGCCCTCGTTGAGTTCGTTGTAGCGCAGCCCGCCGTCTTCGGCTTTGCCCAAAGCATAGGTGATGGTCTGCGAGACAAGCGTGGCACCTCCGGGTTGAGGCACACGGTCGGGCATGTGGCAGTAGAGGTAGCCCACGGCGTTGTCGTCGGGAGCCACAACTACTGGCAGCGGTTCTTCAAACAACTGATAAACCTGGGCACTGGTGGAGATGTGTCCCTGCAGGGTGCCGACTTGAACGGCTTCCGAGCCGCGTCTGTTCACGGTGAACACATTGTCCGTGAAGTCCAAACAGCCGCCCAGGACTTCGGTATAGGTCCATGCCACTGTTCCTTGACTATAGGATGTGGGCAGCACAATTCTATTATGTATATAGCGCACGCCCAAGGATGCGTAGAGTTCCTTGCGTGCTATGGCTACCTTCTCGGCGTCACTATAGGCAATGTCCGCAGAGGTAGGACGCTGCGAATAGAGCGCTGCTACGTCGTCAGGACTCAAGGCAGTGTCGAACACTTGGAAATTGTCTATCAGTGTGTTGGTCATGTAGGCATCGCCGCTGAAGGGCGATCGTCCCAGCCAGCACTGGCTCACGGACGCAGCACCGCCTTCCAGTGAGACAGCATGTTGTCCGCTGGCGTCCGACGGCTGATTGAAGATGTAGGACAACACTGGAATTGCGACCTGCTGTGCATAGCCCTGCACGAAGTTCAGGAACAGACAGGCAGCAATGAGGATAATACAGTTCTTTTTGCTCATGATTAGCTTTATAGTTTCGGGCGGCAAAGTTACGATAAAAATGGAGCATAAGACGAAAAACGCTGTCGACAATGAGGTCAACAGCGGTAAATCTATTGGGTAAAAGACATTTGTTACCCTATTTTGCGACGTTTGTTACCTATTCCTCAGGTATGACTGATTTGGAGGTAGGCCTGTCTTCGCCTGTATACTCCTTGGGGGTGACACCAAATTTTTCACGGAACAGACGTGAGAAATACTTGGGCGTGGCAAAGCCTACCCGCGTAGCGATGTCGGTGATAGAGGCATCGGGCTGCGTCAGGAGCAGGTGGGCTGCTTTCTTCAGACGGATGTCACGGATGAAGTCCGTGGGCGACATGTCTGTCTGGGCTTTCATTCGCCGATGCAGGTTGGCACGACTCATGCACATGGCATCGGCCAGAGCTTCCACATTAAAGTCCGTGTCGGCAAGATGGGCTTCTACGCTCTGCACGGCTTTGTTCAGGAATTCGTCATCAAGACGGTTCTGCATGATGTCTTCTCGCTTGAGTTCTATCTCGTCGAGACGGACGGACTCGCGGCGGCGAATGAGCCGGTGAAGCAGCTGAATGCGATTTTCCAGTTTCCATACGCCAGCACCCAGGAGCAGCAGGAGAATGAGGAACAGCAGTTGAGCCCACCACGTCTTATACCACACAGGAAGGACTCGCAGCGTGACTATCCGCACGGGAGAGCCCCAGCGGCCGTAGCGGTCAGTAGCCTTTACGGACAGCGCGTATGTGCCTACCGGTAGTTTGGTGAAATGAATCACATTGCTACCTACCGGGGTTTGCACCCAGTCGCGGCTGATGCCCTCGAGCCGATAGGCAAAGCAGATTTGATTGGCAGCCATGTGGTCGAAGGTCGTCAGGTAGAGGGTCAGTTCCACATCGTCTGGTTGGAGGCAGATTCCGCCATCAGAGGTAGGTGCGTAGTATTTATCGTCGTCTATCTGATAGGCCGTGAGGTGAGAATTCACCATGGCAGCAGGCTGGTTGAGCGTGGGCGAGGATTCGACCAGGCACAAGGCTCCGGCTCCGTTGATAGACAGGTTGTTGGTGCCATCAGTCTCGATGCTGCTGAACTGCGCCACGCCAATTTCGGGGGCACTGGCCAAGAAGGAACGGCGAGCTTGTGTCTGCGTACAGAACTCGCGAACCTGCTGATCGCTCAGCGTCCACACGTGGCCCATACCGTCCACATCGATGTCGAGCAGGGGAGCGTTATGTTCACTCTGCATGTAGCCGATTTCTGAAAGGTTGCCGCTCTGGGTCTCCATGCAGAACACCTTGCCGCCTTGAGTGGCAATCCATACGGAACCATCATCTCTGCTGGCAAGCGACGTGGCCCTCTGCACACCGGCAACTTCAGCAGGCTGCACAGGTGTTCCAGCTTTAGTGTCCGCTAAAGTTATGTGAAATACGCGTCCGTCGGCTATCCAGTACAGCTGACTGCCGGACAGTGTGATGGATGTCGGAACGTGATCCACCGTGGCTATGGCTTTCAGCCCATGGCCCACCACGCTGTAGCGATAGACGTGACGAGTGGTCGCTAAGTAGAGCGTACCCATCCCGTCATCGTGAATACAACGCACTTCCGCCGAATCGGGCATCTGGCATATTTCTTCCCTGGTGATGGTACCGCCTTGTTGACTCACATGGTATAGTATGTTGGTACGCGAGGCCCACATGCCGCCTTCCCTGCTAAGGCTACGCTGAAACCACGGATTGACCTTCCATGGTGCTAATGTCAGACGATTGG
>JAEEGI010001497.1_pt1 | contig 58184 bp, 50 predicted proteins | sample 8958751 | NCBI WGS metagenome assembly JAEEGI01 (sample SAMN16246545, study PRJNA631951) | gut metagenome | biome: gut microbiome; feature: rumen; material: KS-attached | host: Bos | place: Iran: Karaj | collected 2018-10
GACAACTTTTTGTTGTCAGGGTTTTTTTGTTTGGCAGCAACCTACTCTTTCTTATACGGGGGCATATCCCCCGAACCCCCTTCGCTTCGCGATGAGGAACAATCGATGATTACCCCCGCGTTGCTTCGCAACGGCCTGCTGAAGCAGGCTGCTTTGTTTGGCAGCAACTTATTGGTTTTTTTTCGCGCAGGGGGACGCAACATTTGGGGGATTTGTGCATCTTATGGATAGATTGTGTAATTTTGTAAGGGTTTTTAAGGTTTTTGGCTATGAAAACGAGATATTATCTGGCTGGTTTGATGATGGTGGTGCTGGGGGTTGTGACTGGTGGGTGTGATATTTTGTCGCAGGGGAATGAGAATGACGGGAAGGAGGCGCAGACGATTGTGCTGACCAAGTCACAGCAGGTCGTGCTGGACAAAGGGAACGATTTTGGGTTCAAGCTTTTGCGGGAGACTTTCGTGGAGAATGGCGGTGGTAATGTTTTCCTGTCGCCGATGGGTGTCACGATCGTTTCCAGTATGTTGGCCAATGGTGCGGTTGGGGAGACATACGACGAGATTGTCGCTGCCATCGGCATGAAGGGTTATTCGCTGGACGAGATCAACAGTTGCTATTCCACCATGGTGTCCGGTATTTCGAAGGCGGACCCCAGCGTGGCTTTGTCGCTGGCCAATTCCATCTGGGTGGCGAAGGATCTGGGACTGCGCAAACAGTTCAGCAGCAACATGAGCAAGGTTTTCGACGCGGAGTCTTTCGCCGTGGAGTTCGGCCCTTCCAAAACCCTCGATCAAGTGAACAAATGGTGCAGCAAGAAGACCTCCGGTCTGATCCCAAAAATGTTCGACGAGTTGGATCCCCAGATCCGCATGCTGCTGATCAATGCCCTGTACTTCAAGGGAGACTGGGCCCATGCCTTCTTGGAGGCCAATACGAGGGAAGAGGATTTCCAGACGATCTCCGGCCAGACCGTCAAGATGCCTATCATGGCGCTTATGGCGGAAGTGCTTGATGTCTACCAAGATAAGACGGTCTCGCTCGTGAAGATGCCCTACGGCAACGGCGCCTTCTACATGGAGGCGATCCTCCCTTCCGGTGATTTCAAGGCTTTCCTTGAGAATCTTTCGCTGGATAAAGTGAATCTTTGGGACGCATCTGCCGCATCGACGAAGATTATGCTCCGTTTCCCGAAATTCAAGGCGGAATTTGATACGGACGAGATGCTGGTGCCGGTGCTCAGTCGCCTGGGCATGAAACGCGCCTTCACCTATGCTGCCGATTTCTCCAATATGTCGGACGAGAGCTTGTATGTGGACAAGTTCCGGCAGAAGACCTATATTTCGGTCGATGAGAAAGGCACTGAGGCCGCCGCCGTGACTGTGGCGGAAATGCGGAAGAACGGCGGCTCTATGGGAACAGTCGTCGATTTCGACCGGCCGTTCATCTATCTCATCCGCGAATCCAGCACGGGCGCCATCCTCTTCATCGGAACCAAAGTCAAATAGAGATCGGCGTTTTTTTCGTAACTTTATCGGTTGTAATCTGAAAACGTATGTTCAAGGGTCAACCGAAAGGTCTTTATGCGCTGGCGCTGGCCAATACGGGCGAGCGCTTCGGCTATTATACGATGCTGGCCATCTTTATGCTGTTCCTCCAGGCGAAGTTCGGCTGGGAGCAGGCGGCGGCCAGCCAGCTTTATGCCATTTTCATGGCAGTCATCTATTTCCTCCCTGTTCTCGGCGGCATGGTGGCCGACCGGATCGGCTACGGGAAATGCGTCGTGGCGGGCATCTGCGTGATGTTCCTGGGCTATGTGCTGCTGACCATACCTACGGCGCCCAATGCCCTGGGTATCGCCCTGATGATCGGCGCGTTGCTGCTCGTGGCGCTGGGCACCGGCCTTTTCAAAGGCAATCTCCAGGTGCTCATCGGCAATCTTTATGATGATCCGAAATATGCCGACAAGCGCGACTCGGCCTTCAGCCTCTTCTATATGGCTATCAACATCGGCGCGATGTTCGCGCCTTTCGCCGCTACGGCCATCACCAACCGCTTCCTGTCGAAGGCCGGCCTGGTTTACAAGGCCGATATCCCGGCGCTGGCCCATCAGCTGCTGGGCGGCACCATTTCGCCGGAGAATACGGATCGGCTGGCCAGTTTGCAGGCGCAGATGCCCGATGCGACCGTGACGGCCCTTCCTCTGCCGGATTTCAGCAGCTACTATGTCGAGCATCTTTCATCGGCCTACAACATGGGCTTTGCCGTGGCTTGCGTGTCGCTGGTCGTGTCTATCGCCATCTACCTGGCCTGCAAGCCGTGGTTCAAGCATGCCGATGTCAACGCAAAGCAGGCGGCTGCCGCGAATGCGCATATTGTCGAACTCACGCCGAAGCAGACCCGCGATCGCGTCGTCGCCCTCTGCATGGTGTTCGCCGTGGTGATCTTCTTCTGGATGGCCTTCCAACAGAACGGGCAGGCGCTAACCTGGTTCGCCCGCGACTACACGCAGCAGGCGGTCAGCGGATGGCCCAGGGCCGGGTTCAGCGTGTGGATCCTGGGCCTGCTGGCCGTGTCGGTCTATACGCTGTTCGGCACCTTCCAGTCGGAAAAGCGAAGCAGCAAGATGCTCTGCGGCATCGTGACGGTTGCCCTGTGGGCTGCCGCCATCATCATCTACCGGGGTATGCCTGCGGTGCTGGACATCCAGCCGCAGCTCTTCCAGCAGTTCAATCCGTTCTTCGTGGTGCTCCTGACCCCCGTCGTCATTACGATCTTCGGCGCCCTGGCCAAGAAGCACAGGGAACCTACGGCCCCGATGAAGATCGGCATCGGCATGATCGTGGCGGCGCTGGGCTATCTGGTGATGATCTTCGGCTCCGTCGGCCAGCCTTCGCCGGCCGCTCTTTCAGGGACCGTGTCACCCGACCCGGTCGTACCGACCTATCTGATGGGAACCTATCTGGTGCTGACCTTCGCCGAGCTGCTGCTCAGCCCGATGGGCATCTCCTTCGTCACGAAGGTGGCGCCGCCCAAGATGAAAGGCCTGATGATGGGCCTCTGGTTCGCCGCCTCAGCCGTCGGCAACTACCTGACCATGGTCCCCGGCCTGCTCTGGATGCGCGTCCCCCTCTGGGCCAACTGGGCTATCCTCGCCGGCCTCTGCGCCATCGCCGGCTTGATCATGTTCGCCATGCTCAAGCGCATCAACGCAGCCACAAGGTAATTCCATTATGATGCGTCCGATAATCCATCTTCTGGTGTTTCTGATTATTATGCTGGGGCAGTGTTCCTGCGCCAGCCGCCACACAGCCGCAACCCTCAACGACGTAGAAACATACATTCAGCAGCGTCCCAACAGCGCCCTGGCCACCATCCGCGCCATCGACACGACGACCCTCACCACCCGCAGCCTCCGCGCACACTACGCATTGCTCTACGCCATAGCCCTCGACAAGAACTGGATCGATACGACTGACGTGAATGTGGTGATGCCGGCGGTGGAGTACTACGACCGGCATCCTTCCGACATCCGTCGGGCGAAGGCTTGGTATTATCTGGGAAGGATTCAACAGAACGCTGGGAATCGCCCGGAGGCGATTATTTCTTTCATGAAAGCGGAGCAATATGCTGAAGCATCGAAAGACGTCGATTTCAAAGGGTTAATATGTCTCGCAATCTCGACCATTTACAGTCAAACGCATCTTCATGAAGAAGCATTAGAATACACGGAGAGGGCTTATTCGCTTTTTGTTGAAGCGAAGGACACGTCGAATGCGAATTCCGCTCTTCTGTGTATGGCTAATGATTATTTCAATCTGGAGAGATATTCGGAGGCCGATTCGTTATATAGGGATTTGATAAAGAACGGTGACGTCTATTCCAATCTTCGATCTTCTTTACAATGCGGTTATGCGCTAAGTCTCGTGAAGCCAAAAGAAGACTATGAACAGGCTGTCCGTGTTTTCGAAGAAGTTATCACTTCAACGGGAAGATTAAGGAATAGGAATACCTGGGGCGCTTATGCTTACTCTCTTTTACGAGTGGGAAGGGAAAAACAAGCTGAACAGATTTTCAAGCAACTGGAGGCTAAGCAAGGGGATGCATATCTTTCTTATTCTTATTGGAAAAGCCTTGCTTATGCATACGTTGGAGATTTTGCTTCTGCATATCGCTTGCAAAATAAGGCCTTTGAAATTCAAGATGAGAATGTTGTAATTGCATTAAAGCAGTCGACGATTAAAGCCCAAAAAGACTTTCTGGAGCAAGTTAATTTGGAATCGGAGAGGTTGGCAAAGAAACAGCATTTCATTGCTTGGGGCTCAATTGCCCTATTGTTAGCAATTATTATAGTATTATTGATATTGTTCAGACTTCGAAAAGATAGAAGTATTCAGGAAAAGGAGCAGTTGGTAGATGCTTACAAGAGTTTATCGAAAGAGTACATTGTGCTCAATTCCAATTGTTCAGAGTTAAGTGCCCAAGTAAACCAATTAGAAAAAGAAAAGTCTTTTGTCCGCGAGGAGTATATTCAACTATGCCAATCGCATTTCAGTAAAATCGGCCGCATCAATGAGATATTATATTATCACGCTGAGGATAGGGACAATGAACTATACAAGGAGTTGAAGAGAGCCATTCGAAGCATCGGAATGGATGACAAGAATCTAAACGAATTTGAGATGTTGCTTAACGAGACTTTCGACAATGTGATGGCTCATTTTCGAGAAGCTTTCCCTAATAAAAAGCCGCGTTATTATAGGCTTGTCAGTTATCTATTTGCCGGTTACGATTCTTCTACGATTTGCGCTATTATTCCCGGATTACAGAAGCACAATGTGTATGTTGAGAAGCATCGACTCAAGCAATTAATTCTAAACTCGGATTCTCAATATAAAGAGCAGTTCCTGAGAGTTCTTTCGTAATACTCATAGACACAGAGAGTTACCCCTAATTCTATCAGTCGTTTCAACGGGAGTTGGTTTTAATACGCTGATTTCCAGTGTATTATAATATGATAGGCATATAACACCTCTCAAAACTCAAAAACGGCCTTAGACGCATATCTAGGGCCGTTTTTGTTTGTGATAATGATAGGTTTTATTTCATCGCCTATTCAGAATTCGAAAGTAAATTTGTAAAGAAAAACCCTATAAAAGTATGTCTTATCCCTGATTCTGACATTCGCAGTCATGCTTATTATCCATATCATCTTTCGATCAAGAAATCATTAAATTAATAGAAAATGAAAAAGGTACTATATTATCTTACGATTACATTGATTACTGCCTCATGTATGGCAGCACAAGACCCGACTACTGAGTTGCCTGTCGACAAGTATCGTCCGATAGAGGAGCCGTATGTTTACGATGCATTTGAAAGCAAGAAAACATGGGAGTCTTTCACTTCTTTTGAAGAGAAGTTGGATGCATGTCAGGTTCCCGAATCTGTCGCAGGCCAGTTGACAACAGAAGCCTTGATAATGACGTGCCTGAACCATCCGTTTGCTCCGATTTATTCGGCCTACAAGAGCGAGTTTGAAATCGTTAGACTTTTGATGGAGCATAACAATGCATTCAAAGAATTGGCGAAACGATGCGATGCGGCAGAAAGACTAATTGACATCTATGAAAGTGATGTTGAGCTATCCCGCTGTCAAATGCATTTTTTGGAACTGGTGCTTGGGTCTGGAGTGTTTCCGGATTTATACAAAGAGCCTCTGTCTATTCGACTTGAAGCGATAGCTGAGAGTCGTTTGGCTTTGCGCCGTCTGATGCCGGATAGCTATAGCATCCATTCCTGGAAAACGGCAGAGTTATTGGTTACGGAAGTAGAAAAGAATATTATTCCTGACTATGACAAGGCAGATAGGTTATTAAAAGGAATAGAGTCGGCAGGGACAAAAATGAAAACCAAAACTGCGGGTGATTACCAGGGTAGCACAACAGTTTACACGCCGTATGGTTCAAGTATAACCGGATTGTATCTTGAAGACTATGACAGTTCAGAAAAAGCGGAACAGGATGCGTTTTATTGTTCCTTGTTCCCTTCAGCCATTATGCAGGAATCATCAACATATGATTATAACGAATATAGTTATGCGACGAATATGGCGCTGGGAGGCTCCACTTGTTGGATCAATAGCATCAGTTCATATTTCTCGGACGAAGTTTTTATGCCCACTAATTCGTCGTTTGGAGTGGATCTTGTCTATTTCCCGTCACAGGATTTCCCTGCCGAGGCGACAATGATCTCAGGTACTGTTATTTCCAAGTGGTCAAACGGCCCGCTGATGCGCCATACTATAAGTGATTGCCCTTATGCTCTTTCATCTCCGGAATACTACATATTTAATAAAAAGATAATCTCGGTCTCTGGCCCCGATATGGTGAATCCTTCGACTACAGTACCCTATACGTATTCAGAAAGTCATAATTTTGGCACTGCCCCCGGCGGATCATTCATATGGACTGTTGACGGGCCGAACGAACTTTCTTCTGACTACACAATGAGTGTCTCGGGTTCGCAGATGAACATAGTGTTCAACGACACAGGTGAATATAATATCTGGTGCCGTTATTACTTTGCCGGGATTGAATTCGGTGTCGGCACACGTTTCGTCCTGTCCGTTAACGGCCGAGTCGAGAATGTTGACGAGGAAGAAGAATGAGAGATGCTGAACGCAACGTTCTTGGGTTGATTTGCATCTATAAGATATGAAACGGACATACATTATGCGGGCTGTCCTCGTCCTCTTGTTGGGGATGGGGATAGCCTCGTGTTACCAGCCGGTTGACCTGGTTCCGAAGGAGGATCCGGACATCCCATGGGTCCACTGCATCCTGAGTCCGGACAGCACGCAGTGGCTGGAGTTGCGTTATCTGTCCCGGAATGGAGCAGGGGATTACCGTCCTGTCGAAGAGGCAGAAATCTTGCTGTCATCGCATGACACGACAACACGTCGCTATGATCCTGTGGGTCGTTTTACCCATGAGACGGACGGTCAGTGGCGGCTTGACATGCCGATGGAGCCGGGTCAGTCTTATCAGTTGCACGTTATCCTCCCTAGTGGAGATACGCTTAGGGCCGAAACCCAACTTCCTTTTGACAACCTGTTCGTCGAGTCAGTCATGACGCCTGGAGATCCCCTCACTTTTGAATTCACCTATCATGACGGGCGAACGACGCGCATCACAAATTGGAGCGCAGATAATAAAGGATATATAAGACCGGACCGCATGCTGTATGCCATACACTATTCTGATATTACTCTTGCCAGTGTATTCTGGGTTTACAAGACAGGTTTTTCAAAAACAAGGGGAGGATCTTTCCTGGAGGAGACCCTCGCTACGAACCGGGACGAACTGGTGGATGATTTCAACCTTACTCACACCTATTTTACGGAAAGCAAGGTCCCGGAGGCATTGACGGTCTATCCGGAAGTGTCCGGAAAGCCACTGCATGATCGCTTTCTGCGGATTCCTCCGTATATGGAGTATCAGAAGAAGGATACGCTTGCCATATCCGGCGACTTTACCGGCGCACATTATGGTTATTGCGATTATTTTATGGAGATAATTGGCGAAATACATCAGATCCAAATGTTCGATGAACGGATGCATGGCATTTCCCATGACGAGGAAGCGTGCCGCTGGCTTTACGATAACAGCGAAGTAGGCCTTGTCCATTTCATGACCGTTTCGGAAGAGTATGACCGCTATCTTCAAGAACTGGTGCTTCATGAGCTGTTGCATGATGTCGGGACGGATGTGATCGGCATCTATTCGAATACGAACCACTATACGAACGTGGAAGGCGGAACCGGAATCTTCGGTGCCGCCATTGACTTGAAAAAGAACTGGACATGCGGCGTATGGGATTACTGAGACAAGAACTGAGAAGGACGGCGCTATTGTCGCTGCTTCTTTGGTGTGGGATGTCACCTTTGCGTGCACAGGACCTTCCGCAGCGGGAAGCCATGATTCGTGATACGTTGCCTGCAGCCGTGAAGACGGACAGGCGCCGCATTGAGGAGCGGCTCCCCGGGAGGTTCAGTACGGACCTCAAGGTGCTCCGTGGGAAGGTGCTGAGCCCTGTCGGGGAGAACGACCCGATCAAGTATGCGCTGACGCGTCCGGGTGTATCCTCGGGAGCCGAAGGCTTTTCTGCGTTCTTTGCCCGCGGCGGCAACCTGGGCAACAACCTGTTCACGCTTGACGGTGTGCGGATCTATGGATTGAGCCACCTGCTGGGTCTGACCACTTCGGTGCCTGGCGATGCGATAGAGACGATGGACTTCTGCGTCGGCGGCTTCGGGGGAGAGCAGGGAGGACTGACGGCGAGCCATGTGTCATTGCACTCTGCGACATTGGATCACAAGACGCTGAAGACCGCGGCTTCTCTGTCGAACACCTTCCTCGGAGCCACGGTGAGCGCTCCTGTCGTGAGAGAGAAGGCGTCGGTGCTGGCCTCGGTCCGATGGTCGCCCTTCGGACTGGAGTATGGCTTGCTGAAGAAAAGTTTCGACAAGGAAGGCCGGATGCCCGACCTGCAGATGGGTGTTTGGGATGCCTACTTGAAGGCAGCCGTCTCGCTGTCTCCCCGCCATGAAATGACGGTATCAGGCTTCGGCAGCCGTGACGGTTACATGATAGGCTTCCCAGATGTGGAATATACGCTGGGCTGGGAGAACGCCATGGGACACCTGTCCTACCGTTTCAAGCTACCTTCGACAACGGTGAAGGCGGATGTTTCGTACAATCACTTCCGGAACAACATGGAACACGCGATGGTGCTTCGCGGTGAATCGAGCTACGTCCAACTCCAGACGCGGATCGAAGAACAACGATACGGGGTGTCAGCGGAGCACAGTCTGTTCGACGGCCGTTTCCTGGTGTCGGAAGGGCTCAGCCACCAACGGATGGTGATGAGCCCAGGAGCGGCGAAGGTGTCGGAGTCGAAGATCAAGGTGGTGGAAGACAGCCCTTACACGGAACATGTGAGCAGGCCTGTGATGACATCCGGATTCGTGGAACTGTCGCTGCGGACGTCACCGCTGGACATGAATGCGACGGTCCGCGCGAACCACTACGACAACCGTGCCCCATTTTCATGGGACAAGTGGAAAGGAACGCTTTGGGAGTTCAGTACCAGCGCCAAATGGCGCATGATAGAGGGTTTGGGGATAGAAGCTACCTATGACAACCGCGTGCAGTTTGACCATACGCTCGAGGGTACGCCGCTTGGATGGTCGCTGGATCTGGTCGTACCCTGCACGAAGCGCCTTGTGCCGGAACGTGCCCGACAGGTTTACGGCGGCATCTTCGCATCGTATGAGGGCCATGCCCTTACACTGGGCGGCTACTATAAGAAGATGAAAAACCTCGTGTACTACACCGACGCGATGGCTATGTTCACATCGGTTGCCGGCGGCTGGAATGACCACGCTCAGGTAGGGGATGGTACGTCTTTCGGTGCAGAGTTGCTCTATGAAGGCCGTCTTCCGGAGACCGGCGCTGAGTGGAGTGTGGCTTATACATGGTCGAAGACTGACCGGCGTTTTCCGTACATCGATAACGGAAAACCCTTCCCTGCCCGCTATGACAGGAGGCACATTCTCCATGCCAGTGCACAGTGGAAAGGCATTAACACTGGCTTCACACTGCAGAGCGGGCACTGGGAGACAGTTCCTGCCGGCCAGTATGTCGGCCGTTTTCCGTCCGCAGAGATTGTGCTGGACTACTACACTCACCCGAACAACTGGCAGATGCCGCTATACATACGCCTGGACGTGGGCTACCAATTTGATTTCCAGACAGGCAATGTCAGCGGACATCCGCTATCCCATAGCCTGACTCTCGGCGTTTTCAACGTGCTGAACCGCCACAACCCCTCGATGCTGACCTACGACGCCGAGACAAAAACGTGGAATCAGGTCTCCCTGTTCCCGGTCATGCCCAGTATCAAGTATGTTCTGTCAATTGAGAGATGATTTGCGTTATTATTCCCAATTTTCAGAAGCACAATGTGAATGTTGAGAGATATCGACTCAAGAAATTATACAGCATTGACGATTCTCATTATTTAGATCAGTTCTCGGGATGCTTTCATAATGCCCGCAGAGACAGGTAGTTACGCAATTTCCTATCAAGTATATCACGGGGGGGGGGTAACATATTGATAATCAATATGTTAAAAATGATAGATTTATGACACCTCTCAAAAGCCAAGAATGGCCTTAGACGCATATCTAGGGCCGATTTTGTTTGTAAAAATGATAGGTTTTATTTCTTCGCCTATCAAATAACAGAGAGTAAATTTGTAAAAAAGTCAAGCCTATGAAAAAGTATTTTTTATCCCTGATGCTGGTTTTCACAGCCATGTTTGTTTTCCCCTTTCATTCTTTTGCTCAAAACATCCCCGATGAAGAGGAAGGGACTGAGGTGAGAATAGAAGAATATACTTCAGAAAATGGAGCCGGAAGAAGTATCGTTCCTCTCTCAGTTACTCTGTACCAATCAATGTCTTGTATTGAAGTTGTTTTCCTTTCTAATATAGGAGAGGTAACGATTCAACTTACGAATCTATCCAATAACGCAAGTGTCAATACGGCAATTGATTCTAATTGCGGTAGTTGTATCATACCTATTACAAACGGATCGGGTTTATATCGAATTGATTTCATTACAGCTGATGGAGCGCAATTCTGTGGTTATTTCATTGTGTAATAATTGTTTAATTCATTGAAATTATGAAAATTCAAATTACTCCGTTACCATTGTTACTTCTAGCTTTCTTAACTAGCTGCAACCAAATAACGGTTGACCGTCCAGATCGTTTTTCTGCTCAGATTAAGGCTATTGATTTGCGCATCGAGCCAGGGATGACTCCCATTACTGCCGATGAGGCCATCAACGTGGCGCTTCTCTTCAATAATCAAAACAAGATAGAAACAAAAGGTGAGGTAGAGAAAAAAGTGAGTGACGTCTATACTGTATTCTGTGAAAATAAAGAGCCGTCAATGTATGCTGTAAATTTTAAAGAAAACAATGGTTTTATCGTTGTTAGCGCTTCGCGAAAGTACTACCCTATTTTGGCAATGGTTGAAAAAGGCCATTTTGATGACTCTTTTGTTTACTGTCCTTTGGGGGGATGGATCGATGAGCAGAACGAGCAGATAGCTCTTGCTGAGAGGGATGAGGCTGATGAAGAGACTGCAAGGAGTATACGTATAATGTGGTCCGTGTTTGAAAAGAAATATGTTGCCAAGTGGATCGAAACTAAATCAGAAGCGGAAGCCTTTGCCCTAAGACAATCCAGTGTTGCGGCTTGGGAGCAGCAAGGTTACACCTGCTACGCCTTGATGGACCAGCCATCTGCAATGCCCTCTTCGGTATATTCTTCATGGTGTCAACTCGCTCAAGGTCTTGCAAATCCTGAATATAACTATATGTTATATTCCGTAATCCTTGAGAAATACGTTGAATCTACAAGTACAATCGGTCCATTGATCGGATCTACGTGGGCGCGCGAGAATGGATATAATGTAACTTATACGGATGGAAATGGGAATCTCAGGCCTTGGTGTAGCCGCACAGTAGCTGTGGGACAGATAATGAGATACCATCAAAGGCCCAACTACCCCAATGGTTTGAATTGGAATAACATGCCGCTTACAAGTCCGACTACTACGACATCCAATTTCTTGTATTGGCTTACCGGAAAGTTCGGTCCGACTTACCAAGCTTCTGGTTGGGATCCTACCGATGCCGTGGCGGCATATACGCTATACCACGACTTGGGATATAATAATCTTTTGTCTGTTTATTCAAGAAGCAGTGTAATTTCTGATATAACAAACTATGAGCCCGTATATCTTAGTGGAAATAGAACTGTCAATGGCGTGACCATCGATATGGCTTGGGTTTGTGAAGGATATAAGCATGTTGTCGGACACTATGAGTATGAATTGAAGGTGTTGTCAATGGACGAACCGCTATTCTATGAAAGTGGCGGCACTTATGTAGGCACGACATACAGCGATACAAATTATCTGTATCACAATTTAGGGCTTGGCGGGAATCTCAATGGATGGTATATTCCTGATACATTTACGGCCGGTTCGAATACGATGGCGGCAAGCAATATGATAACTAACATATCCCATTAAAACAAAGGAGGCTAATATGAAAACTAGATTTATGATCATTGTCGCGTTCCTGCTATGCATGGCGACGGGGCTCCAAGCGCAGCCTGGCTTTCGATTTGGCGTTGATGTCCATGGAGGGTATGCATTAGACCAAAACTCAAAGCATGGGATGGGGGCTGACCTTGTAGCGGGCTATCAGGCCAACCCGTATGTTTTCTTTGGTGTAGGAGCGGGTTATCAGATGAACAAAGCGCTGCAATACCATGAGCATACATTCTTCCTCCCTTCTGAGATAGAGAGTGATCGCTATGATTACGATCAGTATAACCGTTTCCGTTTCTTTGTGCGAGGAAAGGCGAACTTCACGAAAGGGAAGGTGTCGCCATTCGCGAATTTTGACGCAGGGTTATCGACTACCCGTAATATGAAAGAAGTGAAGAAGTTCATCGGCACAGTGAGCCAGCCAATGTCAGGATTGTTTTTTGAGCCCGCAATTGGTTGTGACATACAGGTTGGCGGTGCGCATCAACTATTCGTGAAGTTGGGCTACTACTGCCAAAGTACCCAATATTTTCATAGGCGCTTGAAGGATGATTGGGTTGATGCCTCTTGCTATCCTACTGGACTCGCCGGCCAGTTGACACTGCATGCGGGTTTTATGTTTTAGCGATAGATAAATCTAGAATATGAGTTCTGAAGCGGAGGTGACGGAATCTTACCGTAAATGGTACAATCGTCATACGCTTTTGGCAAGCGTCGGAGCGGACTTTGAATATCGGGACGATTACAAGGAAGGGGATATTGTAACGGCTGATTGTAGGGGAATCACTTTGAAATTCCCCTACACGGAAGCCGGAACAGACCGATGCTTCTACGCATTTTTGAAAGCTGAAGACCTGCAAAAGCACCCTGTCCGGCGGACGTTTTACAAATTGTTCCATAGGTTGCCACGGCAGAGCACATTCGATACCGACAAACCCAAAGAATGGGAGAAGGCTGTCAGGGCTGTACTTGGCAAGATGTAACGTGGGACGTTTAACAAATAGCAAGAAACAGCTCGCCTTAGTAAGACTTTAAAAATCCGTGTAGTGATGAAATAACATTATAACACTTAATTGGTTGTTTTCATTTTTCAATTGGCATTGATGACCAGATGAGGTTACGCTAATGCTTCCTAATAGGAGAGATAAACAATTCCTTTATGAAACCACAAACAATGGATTTGAAAAGAGGAGTAAGGGTAAATAGATTTAAACAACTTTAAATAATTAATGATATGAGCCGTCGCTTTTTTTACTGTTTGTTATATGTTTTACTAGTATCAGCTTGCGTTGATCCTATGCGGCAAAACAATTCTGAAGTATTTGAGAGCCATCAGAAGTTATTTGACATAATAACTAAAGTTTCTGTTGAGAGCATTACAGAAGGTATTTCGGAGTCTGATGTTGAACACTATCTTTTCTTTCGTTGTAATATTACACCAAAGGAGATAGAAAGTATTATTAGATATGAATTTGACCTAAATGTATATATCTATATTGTTAACCTTTTTGATGGGCATTGGTTCATTATTTCTGGGGATTCTTCTAGTGGACCAATTATAAGCAGTGGAGATACCGGAGGTTTTAATATAGACATGGATAAACCAATGACCAGGCATAATCGAATTTGGTTCGAGTCGATCAAAAACCTTATAGTGAGTAATCGGAATTCATTCGAAGAAAATGTTAAGGAATCTCGTACAGAATGGATGCGTTCACAAAGAGTTGCTATGTTGAGAGATAGATCGCATATGAAAAAAATAAGAAATGAAGATCCCGATACAATGGAAGTAGATATCCAAACAATTATTGATACGTTAATATATGAGAACTATCCAAGTCTAACTGTGACTGAATGGTGGCAGGGAGATCCTTGGAATAATGCTATTCCGAAATTTGATAATAACGATCGTTGCTATGCGGGGTGTGCAGTTATAGCTATTGCTCAACTTCTATATTATACACACTATGCTTTTGGCTATCCTAACGACTTATATAGCAATGCGTCATGCAACAGTTATTATTATGATGACAATTATTACTGGACATTTTCTAATCCATCGACAACGAGTTGGGATTATATGAGCACGGAGTTTTATAATCCATATACCTATACAGATCCATATATGCCAGCTTTGTGCGCTCTAATCGCAAAACGGAGTAATACAAGATATGGATATGAACCGAGTGAGTTTTTTGATTATAGGGATACTTATGGAGACACATCGGTTGACTCAGTAGCGAATACCCTTTCTTCTTTCATGTTGGCTGGAGTAAGTTATCAAAATTATTATAGTTCCACAACTCCTGATATAATTATGAATGAGATAAGGAATCAGCGCCCTGTATTATGTACAGGTGCTCATGGGGTTAACTCGACAGTGGGTCATGCGTTCTTAATCGATGGATTTTATAGATATAAAACGAGAGAGATTGAAATAATTAGGGATATGCAAGGAAACATTCTTTCTCAAGAGACATACATTTACGATTACTTTTTTTGGAGAATAAATACAGGAGAAAAATATCCCTATAACAGGGTCAATGATTTAGTTTGGAATAGTAGTTACTACTCAAATGGAAGAAAAATATTCATCGGATGGGGACAAAGTTGATGGAATACTCAACATTTTCAAGGTTAATAGCATCTTATCACAACATAACATTTATTCATACATGAAATACGTTATAACATTATTGTTAGGATTTCTGTTCTTTTTTTCTGGTTGTTCCTCTTGTGAAGTGGAGAGTGATAGCAATGGAGTGACAACAATGGGGGGTATCCCTCAAGTTATCCCCATATCTTTTTCTTTGGAGGGGGAAACATTGCATAATCAAATAGTATTTCATATTGGAGCGGAGGGAGGAGCGTTGAGAATTGTCGCATATTACCCTGAGACACTGGGCCTGAAGAGGCTTGATGACATAGTGGATACTTCGTATTTGGTCCCTAGCGAGCACTTCAATTTTACGAGGACGAAAAGATCAGAGTTACAATCGGTTTATTCTTTCATGGTTGAGAAAAATATAACGGGAAAGCCTATTGTGAGCGGAGCGTATGTCGTTGATTCATACAATTCGAATGCGGCTGGTCATTTTGTGATTTTGCAATCTGCAGAATGAATAATGCGATAGTCTCTATGAAAAAACTATAAACAAACATTTTATTATGGAAGTCAATTCACTTTTTGAGCAGTTGTTATTTACAACAGTACGCATAAAAACATCTATACCAAAAGGAAGCAGTACCGGTACGGGTTTTATCTTTGATTATTCCCATAATGGGAATTCATATCCCTTTTTGGTTAGTAATAAACATGTCGTTGAAAACTCCATTGAAGGATGGCTTGAATTTAACTTGGCAAAAGAGAATCAGCCTGATTTAGGGAACGTTCATACGTTACATTTTAACAATTTTCGCAATCAATGGTTTTTCCATCCGAATCCTGAGGTAGATGTTGCGATATCTCCTCTCGGCCCAATAGTTAATAAACTGAAAAAGAATAATATAACGATCTTTTATCGATCGATTCCTAATGACATTGTTCCAACAGAAGCGGTATTGAAAGAAATTGATGCTGTAGAAGATGTAATCATTGTTGGTTATCCGAACGGGCTGTATGATACAAAACATTTATTACCAATCGTGAGGAAGGGTATCACCGCAACTCCTGCTAACATTGATTTTGACAATCAGCCGAAATTCTTAATAGACGCCTCTATTTTTCCCGGGTCTAGCGGTAGCCCAGTTTTTATTTGCAATGTCGGTAGTTTTACAAAAAAAGGAGATAATACACTGTATGCTGGGAATAGAATTATTTTTCTAGGAATAGTAGCTTCTGTCTATGTTCGCACCGAAATGAATCAATTAGATATTATTCAAATCCCCACAAAGGATATTCCCGTCGTTAAATCAAGTCAAATGATTGATCTTGGAATTGTGTACAAGGCTTCATGCATCACTGAGGCGATAGAACTCTTTTTAAAAATAGCACATGAGATTTAACCATCTCTCGTTATACTTCGCCCTTACTTAGCTCTTTTCAGGCTGGGTGATGTCAAACATGTTATATAGCGACGTAGTTCGGAGTAGTCGGTTTTTTATGAAATATTGGCTGGAATACTCAGAGATAGAGCATAGCAAAATGAAGGTACAGTGGTTAGCGTCATTGCCAAGGGCAGTTGCCCGGTATAAAGAATGCAGCAAATACGGTAACAAAAACGGAGCATCATTGTTGTCAAAAAAGATGTACTCATGTTATTGAAAACGCTACACTTCAAATAACCGAAATCGCCGCACTAGTCGTTACCGTTAACAACTGTGCAAACTCGTTGGTACTCACATCGGCCGACGCTCCCTGACCGACTACTCCGACTACGGTAGCGTTGCAATTAGTGTGTCCAGAACAGACTCTGCAATTTAAAGAACGTACAAATTTCATTTTTCCAGTCAATCAGCCAACTGATGAAAAACTTCCCGGAGGTCTGCCTCAGCGGCAGGGGCCGGTAAGCCCCTGAGAGCTCAACCGTTCGGGAAGAGAACCCTTTCTTCTCTCATCCGAGGGAAAACTCTCCGGTATGACTCCTTGTCCATCGCCGTCTTGCCCATCAGCACGATGACCGAGACTTCATCCGGCATCGCCCCTCGCATCCGTGTGACACGCCGAAAGTCCTTCTGCAGCCGCTCAATCCAGTTCGTCGTATAAATCATCGCCTGTATATGAGGCGCATAGTTCAGGTACGTGAAGTGAAAACCAATGTCTTCATCCTCGGCCAGGTTCTGGATGGAACGGTAGTCCTTGCCCCATTTCAAGCACATCTCTTTCCACGCAGCCACGCCTTGCTCAACAGTATAGTTCTTGTCTCCCGTGCGGAACACCTCCCGCATATCATCGGCCAACGCCTTCTTATCACCATGGCGCAAACGGGCCAGCATATTGCGCTTGAGATGCGTCGTGCAACGCTGGAACGCCGTACCAGGGTACTTCTCGCCGATGACCTTGTCCAGTCCGGAAAGGCCGTCCGCGACTATCAAGCCGATGCGCTCGACGCCCCGTCCCCGAAGATCATCGAACATGTTGATCCAGCCGGCGGCGCTCTCTATCGGGCTGTTATAGAGGCCCAGCACTTCGCGCGTGGCATCCTCGTTCACTCCGAGGATGACATAGAACGCTTCCGTTGCCGCGCGCTTCTTCCGGAACACCTTGATATGGACGCAGTCTACGAACACAATCGGATAGTACCCATCCAAGCCTCTCTCGAGCCACTCCGCAACGTCACGGCGCACATACTCTATCATTCTCGATATGCTCGTCTTGCTGTAGTGCTCCCCGTATATCTCATCGAACACCTGTCCAACCTGCGACTGGGTCAACCCTTTGGTATACAGGCTTCCGGCAAGCCTCTCGCATTCCTCCTCCTGGTCCTTCAAGATGGCCAAAATCTTTGGGTGAAAGTTGCCGAACCTGTCTCTCGGTATCTTGAACTCCAGATTCCGGCCGTGGCCGTACGTATGCCCCAACCGATACCCGTTACCTTTGTTCCTGTCCACCTGTTCTTGCAGGAACAGGTGGACAGGAACGCTACCAGTTATTATCATTATTTGTGCTTTGCAACAGTAAAACAAACAGGTTGTTTGATCTTCAATCATTCCTGCCCATACCCCTAGCATGGTATTTATTGGTTCAACTTAATAGATACGGTTTTTGCTACAATTTTGTCTGCCTTATTTCTGTTTTTCGCGTAATTTCATTACGCGAAATGATACATATTCGTATTTTTCTTCTCGAATTTCGTTTTTTTGTGTATTTTTGTGGCTGATTTCATAATGTATTCCCTGGGGTAGGGTCCCAGTTTAAACAAACAGATTGCCTATGATAGGAAAAATTGAAAAACTACTCAAAATGGATGATTACGATCTTGAGGCCGTCTTCACACCTGCCATTGTCAACATGCTTATCCTCGATATCGTGTTCACATGTACCCTTCTACCCATAGCAGAGAACACGTCATGGTGGCGACCCATTCTTGCCATTTCTGCGCCGCTTGCTACAACAGTGGTACTCACTCGCTTCGCCATGCATCTCTTCCGTGGTGTATCTCGTACGGTTTTCGAGGATATACTTTACCGCAAAGACAGGCTACGTTTCCCTACCACCTCCATGTTGTTACTTGGGGATAACAGCACGGGCGTTAGCAAGATGATGAAAAACAGGGTACGAGAAAACCTCAAGACTTTATATAATATAACGCTTCTTACAAAAGCGAAAGAAGATGCTGATGAGATGGAAGCTCGCAGAATGGCTAAAGATGCCGTATATTACATCAGAAAAGCCGTAGCAGACAGCGGCGATACAATGACGCGCCGCAAACTAAAGCGTTACGGGATGTTTCGCAACTTTCTCGGCGGGGCAGTTTTCTGCCTTCCCCTTTCCGTTGCATGCTGGGTTATCGACTTCAGCCGAACCGGAGTAAGTATCCATATTATACTTACCGTTCTCATTCTCTACTTAATACTCATTGTGATAGATTTCTTTATCACCAAGAGCGCAGCAGTAGATTACGCAGAGACATTAATAACCACTTTTGATAAATTGAATCACGATGAAGCATAGTATTAAGTTTTATCCCGTAGGAAACGGTGATTGCGACCTCATTACTATTGGCGGCACAAATAAGAAGATGATGTTTGATTGTAATTTCCGCCAGAAAGCAGAAGAGGACAATAAAGAAATGTACGATGTCTTTGACGATCTCCTTACGAACGAACTAACTACTAAGAGGTATGGACTACCATTACTGGACGCATTCCTGCTCACCCACCCCGACCAAGATCACTGCCGCAGTTTTGCGGATAAGTTCTTTCTTGGTGCCCCGGATGCAGTTCCCCAGTCAGCCAAGGACGACAAAAAGATTCTCATTGGAGAGCTCTGGTATTCTCCACGAGTTTTTGAAGAACTGAGCGGTGAACTCAATGCAGATGCCAAGGCTTTCAAGAAGGAGGCAAAGCGTCGCATGGAGCTCTATAAGTCCGACTCAAACAAAGCAGATAAGGACGGTAACCGCATCCGAATCATCGGATGGACAGACAATCCTGACCTTAAAGGTCTTGAAGATCGAATTATCACCCCTGGCAATACTATCTCCGAAGTCAATGGTGCATCTTGCCGCTATTTCGAGATCTTTATTCACGCACCCTTTAAGGATGATATCAAGGGTGAAGACCGTAACATGACCAGCATTGCTTCCCAACTCCGATTCAAGTCCGACAAGAACAACGAGGACATTGCTCGTGTCTTCTTGGGCGGTGACACAGAATGGCGCGTCATCCAAGAAATTATGAACAAGACTTCCGATGATGATTATCTGAAATGGGATCTAATGGAAACTCCTCACCATTGCAGTTACAAGTTCTTTGCTGATGACCGAGAGGATGACCCCAACCAGGCTTCACTCGACTTCCTCGACAAAAGCGAAGACGGAGCTTTTGTGGTTTCCTCTTCTAAGATCGTAAAAAAGAACTCCGACAATCCTCCCTGCCAGAAAGCCAAGAACCGCTACACAGATCGGGTTGGTGAGAGCAATTTCTTCTGCACCAGCGGAGAGAGAGAAGATGACTTAGAGGCACCTATCGTATTCGATATTGAAGACGGTGAAGTAGCCCTACGCGAAAGCGATAAGAAAGAAAAAGAATCTCGTGCAGCCGCTGTCGCAGCTAAAGATACCAAACCACATTTCTATGGATAAGGTTTCCGACAAATATCCTAAAATAGAAATAGCCGCCAACGGAGTACTGGCCGGAGAATTACTTTCCCTTGCCAGCGTTTTCGATGACGGCAGTTTCAGTTTGGTTGAACTTGATAAAGACACCTTAGGGTTATGCGGCAGCATCAACACCTATGCTCGTTCCAAATCAGCATTACGACATATAGAGCCAGTGGTTATTGCGATCAGCAAAACCAACTGGAACAACATCACGCCTTTCGTGTTTTCTGATAGACTGGATTTCCCGTTCGAACGATTCCCCCACGTTAATTACGAGAAAGGTTATTATCCGCCTACTCTCTGCCTCTCTCGTGAGGATATAGATGAATGGTATGCTGAACATACGTTGAAAGACTACGTTGAATTGGTGGCATGTTGGCTACGTGATGCGGCAAAAGGAAAGTTAATGAAACAGACCGAAAACGATGAATTTGAACCACAGCGGAATCATTGTATGAATCATTTCCTTTTCCGGGTCACTTATATGGACTCGTTTCTGGAGCACAAGGAAGAGCCTGAATGTCAGCTGTATTCCATCACCATTCTTAAAGATTTTCCTGCCATTGCTTATGGAAATGAACAACACGAAAAGCTGGTCAGTAACGCAATAGGAGTCCGTCTGTTTGCTGGAAGGGATAAGGTTGATGATAACTGGTATACACATTACCCCAACACCTTGGGCGACTTGCTTGGGCATATCCTATCTTATGGCTACCCTATAGATTTAGACCGTCTGAAAGATGCTTGTGACGACACAAAAGAGTATATCTATTTCCAAATGGCATTGTTACGCCCAGCAAAGATAATTGGTAAAAACACCGCAATTAATTACCTCTGCTTCCGCGCAAAGGTTGAAGATGTTGTTAAAAATAATCATTCCGCATCCATCGAAGAGGTATCAATGATTGATTTAACAGATTACACCCAAGCCAAATTCCTGTCAAAAACGCCTGATACAGTTTTCGATAAGCACGTTTGCATTCTGGGATGCGGAGCCATAGGCAGCAAGATAGCAAGCCACCTCCATCGAAGCGGGATCTTCTGTATCGATTTGGTTGATACCGACTCGTTGATGCCGCATAATGTGGTACGGCATGCTTTGTCAGCATACAAGCCTAGAGCTTTCCTTCTCAATAAAGCACATGCCATGAAAAACCATTTGACGGAAATGTTCTACGACATGCCGCATGATGGCATCAGGTCATATAATGAGGACGCTCTTAAACATTTAACACCTGAGACACTTGACAAAATTGATATAATCATTGATGCCACTGCATCTGTCAAGGTAATGTATGGCCTTAACAGCCTAACTTACCCAGACAAGACCCGTATAGTTCGCGTTGCCTTGTCTGAAGGTGGCGATGTGGGTGTTACCTATCTGGGCATAGACAGCAAGCAACCATTAACAGACTTCTATATGGAAATTCTGCGCGCATCGCTTACCAACGACGAGGTCTACCGTTGGCTTTCCTCCGAGCACAAAAATTCCACTGAGAACATCCGTGTAGGCGAAGGTTGCCACTCAAACACCATGCTCATCAGCGATGACACTATTTCTGCTCATGCGGCCTTAATGTCATCCGCCATAAGGCACATCTACGAGGGCAAACAAAGAAACAGAATCATCCTCTCTTTTGCACACCGTGATTTCCCGGGTAGTATGCAGACCCGCCCCCTGCCCGTTGTTCCATACCTACAATACCCTTGCACAAATGATGCAAGTTGGATAGTTCGCATTCCAGAAGATTTGCTCGCAGAAATCCGCATGAAAGCCAAAATAGCCGGCCTGAAGGAAAACGGAGGCTACTTGTTTGGCCACATAGACTACAAACGTCACATCATCTATCCGCTAAACATTTTTATGCCTCGCGATTCGCGTGGGACAAAGTCAGGATTCCGCCTGGGGACAAGTGGCCTGAAGGACTACAAAAAAGAGATAGCCCATCGGAGCATTAAACAAATGGAGTATATTGGCGACTGGCATTCCCACCCCGCCTGTTCACTGGATATGTCCGTCATCGATCTCACTACTTGCTCAACGGATGTTATGTCACAACTTAAGAATGGTATTGGTCTCTGTGTCATCACCAAAACAAACGATACCAAATTCTTTCTCCTTTCGAAATAAAAACAAATACCCAATATAATCATGATAGAATATATAGCACTCACTAATTTTTTATCCTTTAAGGAACGTACAGAATTCAGTTTAAAGGCTACAAAAGAGAAACCCCGTGGCACACTCTCGGGAGAAGATTGGTGGACTGTAGTCGACGACATAAAGTTGCTCAAAGCCGTGTTTCTCTTGGGAAATAACGGTTCGGGCAAAACTAATTTCCTGAATGGTCTTTCCGTACTCAACGAACTCATAACTGTCAACCGCAATAGCAAAAATCTTTCTCGTTATCGCCTGCCAGCCGTTCCCTTTCTACTCTCTGAGGAAACAAAAAATACCCCTTCTTCTATCGAGGTAGCATTCCATACAGCAGGCTACTGCTATACCTATTCTATCTCATGGTTACCTGACTACATCGTCAGCGAAAAGCTGTTACGTAAAGAGGGTCAAAGAAAAGAAAAACTCATTTTCACACGCGAATTTTCCCAAGAAAAAGACATCGTTATCGTTACCTTCCCTAAAGGTTCCACCATCCCTGCTCCTGTCCAAGAAATTATCAATCAAAATATCCTCCGCTATTCCAGTGCCATATCCATATACGATAGTATGAATTTTGAGTGCGAGGACATCAGCAATGTCTATAATTACTTTCGCTTTGTTGATCTCTGGAATGTTAAAAAGTATGATTTGTCTTCCATGCTGGCTAAACGCTCCAACGAGAATCTCTTGAAGCCCATCATTCTCGCTATTCTGAAAGATTTGGGGTCCGCTATCCGTGATTACAAGGTCGATACCCTCTCTTTCGACATTGCCGAAGATGAACACGAGTTCCTTCTCACCCGTATGTCTGAAGATGAATACAGAGCCAATTATCCTGGCGACAAGCGTTTTGTTCGGAAGCTTCAGTTTGGTTATAAAGTCGCCGAGAAAGATGATACTGTCTGGCTGCCTGAGAATCTGGAGTCCGAAGGCACTCTTGAGGTCATTCGTCTCGTTATTGTTCTTTTCGATGCCATCTGGCGAGGCACACCCATCGCTATCGACGAGTGTGCACAAAGCATACATCCCAAGGCCCTTGAATTCATTCTCTCTTTCTTTTTAAAGTCTGCAGATACCGCTCAAGTGTTCATGGCCACACAAGCCCTGACTCTCTTGAAATGGGAAAATCTGCGCCGCGATGCCATCCGTTTCTTCGAGAAAGACAAGAGCACAGGTCGTTCTTCATTCACCACCATAAACAACAAGACCTACCATAAAAATAATCAAATATGTGATACCTTTATGAATAAAACATTCTGCGGCGAGATCAAAATCACCGAACGTGAACCGTGGAAGAACACCTTGGAGAAAGTCTCTCGTTGTATGATTAACCGTGAGTGGAAAGACTAAACAGTAGTTCTACATCGGTTCTATTTTCGTCCATCCCTCTCTCGTCTTGATAGTTCCGTGCCTAATAGTTGTTCGTTTTTGGCTCGTCGAATAAACGTTGGTTCCGTTCTTTTTAAGCGCAAACACAGTGGAACGGTTAAGGTACTTCCCCTGTTTCTCTGTAGAGATATAGGCTATCTTAGGATTTACATGCTTGATGATGGTTGAGTCTAGATTGTGCTTGCTGCCATGATGTGGCACTTTCATCCATGTAACACCTTTAATTTTACCAAGTAAATCCTGCTGTACGTGATTGAACGCATCTCTGCCAGCGTCTCCCGTAAACAATAATTTTTGCCCGTCATCTGTTTCTAACAAAAAAACAATACTGCTCTGGTTGTGAGCAGATGCATCATCTGTAGCATCATCTAGTGTTTTGCTCAGCGTTGTTTCGTTCGAGGTATCACCTTCCGTGCTATACATATTCTCTTCAAAAGCCTCCAATGCCCAATGGAAATTCACTCTATTCCTGAACTTTGGCAGTAGACTCTCATAGTAATCTTTCGTAGGGCTTATAATCGTTATTTTCGGCTCGTCAAGATAGTCGCCAGCGAATACTTCTGTCCTTTCTATCTCAGCAGAATCAATCAGGTCCAACAGGTTCTTGTTTGAATCTTCTTTATAATTGTATACGCTTTTAAGCCTCGCGTCTAATGACTTTTGAGTTTGTATTCTTTGAACATCATTAGGTACAAACTCATGCTTCGTTGGGTCATTTACCCAAAAGCAATTGAAGCAGATATCATATAATTTTCCTGCTTGTAAATCTTCCAACATATGTACAAAACCACCTATGTGATCGTCATCAGGATGTGTAACGATTGCAGCATCAATTACATACCCTGACCATCCCGGCATCTTCACTTTATCATAGTGTGTTCTGATATGTGTCAGTATTTTCTCTACATCTTCATAGTTTCCCGAGTCCACCATGATGATGTGACTTTCTCCTTTATCTTCCACATAATGGATTAAGAAGGCATCTGCCGCCTTTACGTCTATCATTTCTATTTCATACCTCATATCAGTAGTGTCCACTAAAAATTCATAAAAGTTCTTTGAAAATATTGTAAGTTAGAGCGTTACAAGGATTATTTGACCGCAACTATTTGCATTTATCTTTGCTGGACTAACGTGGCTGACATATGAATAAAGGAAAATACGTGTTCTCGCAGCTTTTATCATACCCAGATCCGTTTGTATTCCTCAGAATGCAAAGAGATACGGTGGTGATAAATATGTCAAGCACTTTACCTGCTAGAAGCAACTGGCTGTCTTGATGTTCGGCCAACTGTCTAATAGAGAGAATCTTTGGGAAGTTGTCCAGGCGACTCAGGCTCACAGGAGAAGGCCTATCATCTCGGCTTTGGAAAAACGGCCACGAAGAGCAACCTGTCGAAGGCCAATGCCGGTTGGGACTACAACATATTCGAGGAGTTCGCATACAAAGCCACACCCTTTAGTTCAGCGAGTTCCATAGAAGGGTTTGCCACTTGTTTGAGTACTCTTTTCGTCTCTACTTCGTAGGAGAAAGGAAATGATGGAATATCTACATGTCGTTAACATTTGGAGACAAATTTATCAAAATAATCTAAGAATCTTTACATGTTTGGCGGAAATATGTAAAGAAAATCCGATTTTCTTTACATATTCCAAGGACGTGTAAAAAGGTTTTCTATTTGACTCTTTGGGTGGATTACCAATCGGCAATAGTGTTACCATATAATCTCCATTAGTGGTCATGATATGGGTAATCTTGTGTGAAAGCCATGTGGCTAAGTGAGCCCAAGGGAGAGATAACGCCCTGATTATCATCGGATTCTTCATGTGACTGCTATGTGGCTAAACACGTTGGCACCGATACTGGCATCCGCTCCATCATCGTCAACACCCTATGCCTCGTCATCACCCTAAACATTGTGATGAAATGTATCGGCTATTCCGACCAAAAAGAAATGAAGCATTACATCAACATCGTGGACTCCATCAAGGCTACCTCGATAACGAAGTTTGATAGGTTGATTTGATTATTTCAAGAAGATCAATTATTTCAGGGATTTAGGTAGAAATACTACAACCTCCCTGCCCAAGGTCGCACTTATATGCAGAAGGTGACCTCTTCAGTCTTTATTATCCATTTTGCTGCAGAAAGAAAACAAAAAACCTCTTACGAAATACTATATTTGCTTGCTAAACAAGACTCTAGTGCCATTTATATAAGATAATATGTAATACAAAAACTGTTGGGGTTGAGTCTTTAAGAATTCGCTAACCAACCAGTATTCTTTAGCTGATAGCATTGAATCAAATAGATCTGGATGGTATCTAGTTATTGATCCGAAAAAGAACATGGCATGATAAATAATTGACGGAGACGATAATTTCTGTGCAGTAGGGGATATGAATAGTTTATATTCTTCTCCATTTGTATAGCTCCATAAACCATAGCTTCTTATCTTTACTGCTAAACTATGCCATTCTGCAATAGTGGGGGAAGGCGTGGTTTTCACATACGAATCAACATTGAAGTGGAAGACAGAATCAGCATCTTTAGAAATAGAATACCCATTTGCATTTAAAGACGCCATCAGAGTATCATCGCAGTTCTCAACAATAGCATCAAAGAATAATCTATTTCGCTTAGAATAGCACTTAATATCTGATAGCCGATAAAAATGCTCCGAGGTGTTATAAGTCTCACTATATGTACGATGTACTCCGATACAATCTCTCATTAAGTCAAGAACACTTATTTCACATGATGGTGCAGGAGTTGCTTTTTTTAAAACATAAGGAGGCAAGGGGTCTTCTAAGAGCTTTATTAGAGCTTCACTATTCGATACTTTTCCACCCTTGGATCCCCATAATGTAATCTTTGAATTGGCTAATGTTGATTTGGCTTGAATGTTTTCGGAAATACCATGAATATATTTCCTATTATTACCCACAAACCGATTCAAATTGATGGCTATTTTGGCTAAATTCATAAAGGAGTAATAATACAATAAAGGTTGAGACTTTATTGGGGCTGTTTGTGCTGTTTTATAAAAATACTCAGCTTGCTCAAGGACATCAAGAAGATATGTCCTTTGATCTTTATTAAGAGGTTGTCTTGTCGAGCGGTCTTTTCCTACTCGTATTGTGTAATTTAGAAGGGACCACGCGTCTGAGGTTCGAATAGAATCGCAACTAAGGAGATATGCTTTAGATTTAGCCGGAGAAAACAAAGGGAAAGAAGCATTATCTTTCTGAGGATACTCTTTGGAAACTGTTCGGGGCATAATAATACTAGCTATACAATGAGTTTTTATAAAGATTCTTGTTGTTATAGAGTTTCGTTATTGAGAACTTTTGTTTGATTTATCAAGAATAAAAGAATGGTTGGCACCTCATATACAAAGGGATTAGAATAGGGGTAGATTATTGATTCATAATCTTTTTTGCCAGAGCATTCACGGCATCTGCATTGATGGGCTCGAGAATGATTTCTTCGGGCTCGAGATCCAGCAGAAATTGCATATAAGAGGGGAGTGTCAGTAATTGACCTTCCCGGCCTACATTATAGTCGCCGAATTTTATAATATGTTTGACCCCATATTTATCCGGATGCTTTAGGACTGTCTTTGCGCTTTTCGCCTGAGATGTTCTCGCTTTGACTTCTAGGGGCACACATTCGCCATTCATACGGACAAGAAAGTCCAGTTCAAGACCGGAATCTTTTTGGAAATAGTATAAGTTCTGACGCTTCTTGTGAAGCGTGTCAGCCATGAGATTCTCGTATATAGCGCCTTTGAAGACACCAAGATTACCTTGTAGGATGTCGGCCCGTGTTCCAGGGCCAAGCATCTCTACAAGAAGTCCGATGTCTGCCGTGTACACCTTGAAGACATTGTCCTTTGCGTTTCCTTCCATCGGAAGGCCTGTGATATCGGTATTATAACAGCGGCAGATTATCCCCGCGTCCTCTAGCCACTGGAGAGATCCAGCATAGGTTTCTCCTCGTCCACCAGGCTTGACCTTGTTATATTGGAATTTCTTGTTCTCCTTAGCGAGTTGTTTCGGGATGGAGTTGAAACACTCCCGGATGTGAGGTTTATCCTTGTCCGGAGCATACTTTACCATATCATCACGGTACTCTTTCAGAATATCCTGATACTCTTTGCTTACAGCATTCATATTGTTGGTGGCCAGGAAAGCGTTGATAGGAGCAGGTAGACCACCAATGGCAACGTAGAGCGTCAGATAATTCTTCAGCGCAATATGCATCCCGGCAGGGACAGTTGCCTCTTCCTTATAAAACAATCTGAGAGCTTCAATGACTTCCGGGTTCAGTCCATTTGCCCAAAGAAATTCCTCGAAGTCAAGCGGATACATTTCAAGAATTTCTTCGCTACCGACGGGAACAGAGTTTATCCCCAGTTCTTCTTTGCGAATCAACTTGCGACGTTTTTTCCTCAGTTCATCACCGTAGCCCTGGACTCCGAGGAGTGAGCCGGTGGCAATGACATCGAAACGACCGTCCTCCTTGAAAAACTTGAGGGACGTTCTGGCTTCAGGACATTCTTGGATTTCATCGAAGATGAGACAGGTCTCTCCCGGAATAAAATTGACACCTTGAATCTGTGCGGAAAGGTTTAGAAGAATCTTGTCCACATCCTTTGATCCGACAAAGGCGTTGATTCGCTCCGGTTCTTTGATGAAGTTCATGTAGACGACATTCTTGTAGTTCTTCGTCGCGAAGTGCTGCGCAATGAATGTCTTTCCGCACTGGCGAATTCCCATAATCACAAGAGGTTTGTGTCCTTGTCTGTTTTTCCACTCGGAAAGAGTGTCTTCAATCTTCCTTTTTAACATTATACGAAGTGTTATTTGATCACAAAGATACATTTTTCCAACGACTTTTTGTAGCCTTGTCGCACTTTTTCCAACGACTTTTTTTGGTTTTGTCGCATTTTTTCCAACGAGTCTACTCAAATCTCCGGGTGCCAGATTCTCTCAGGCTCGTGGAGATTAAACAGTTGAAATTCAGCTGAAAGCAAGAAACAGCCCCCTTGCTATGAAGGTGGGCTGTTTTTGGGAAAGTACTATCTGTCAGTGTGTTAGCCTCCACGGAAAGCTGAAGAGGGTGCTTTTTACAGCGCTGCCAGGATCAGGATCTGGGCGGAGACGACCCGGAGGAACATCGTGAGGGGGTAGACCGTGGAGTAGCTGACGGCCGGGATGTCGTTGGGGGAGTTGCTTGTGACGAACGACAGGGCGATGGGATTGGTCATACTGCCCGAGAGGGTGCCCATCAGGGCGAAGTAGTTGAGTTTGAAGACCCAGCGGCCGAGCAGGCCCATCACCAGGATGGGGATGACCGTAATCAGGAAGCCATAGCCGACCCAGACGTAGCCGCCGCCGGAAAGGGTGCTGACGAACTCCGGACCTGCCGAAAGCCCCACTGCCGCCAGGAAGAGCGAGATGCCGATTTCACGCAGCATCAGGCTGGCGCTGATGGTGGTGTAAGTCACCAGGTGGAATCGTGCGCCGAAACGGCTCAGCAGGATGGCTACGATGAGCGGGCCGCCCGCCAGGCCGAGTTTCACCGGCAGGGGAATGCCGCTGATATGGAAGGGGATCATGCCGACCAGTACGCCGAGCAGGATGCCGATGAACATCGGGATGATGTTCGGCTCGCGCAGGCGCTTCTGTGAGTTGCCCAGCATACCGGCTACTTCTGCGATGGCGCTTTCGGCACCGACTACCGTTACGCGGTCGCCTAGCAGCAGTTCCAGCGAAGGCGTGGCGATCAGGTCGACGCCCGAGCGGTTGACGCGGGTCACGTTGACCTTGAAGTTCTTGCGCAGTTGCAGCGAACCGAGCTGCTTGCCGTTGATGCTGCTGCGCGTGACCAGGATGCGGCGCGATACGAGTTCGGTGTCGCGGCTCTGTGCGTCCCAGGCTTCCTGCGGCATCTCGATCTGCCGGCCCAGGAAGACGATGACGGCCTCGGTGTCACGCGGGTCTGAGACGAAGAAGACTTTGTCACCCAGCGAGATGACGGTCTGCGCATCGGCCAGGGCGGGCGCGCTGCCTTCCTTGAGGACGCGCGAAATGATGAAACTGCGGTTGAGCAGCCGTGCGATCTCCCAGACCTTCTTGCCGTCGAGCTGCGGGTTGGTGATTTCGACCGTGACACGGTCCGGGTCGTGGGTCTCGATGACGTGCTCCTTGTGCAGCCGTTCGTCTTCCTTGGCGGGATCGACCCGGAAGATTTTCCGCATCAGAATCAAGGCGAGGATCAGGCCGATGACGCCGAGTGGATAGGCGACGGCGTAGCCCAGGGCGATAGAGGGCTCGTTGGTACCCATCGTGTCGAGATAGGTCTGCTGCGCGGAACCCAGGGCGGGCGTGTTGGTGACGGCGCCGGACATGACGCCGGTGAGCGTGATGAGGCTCGTGTCGCTGAAGGCCGCAATCAGGCAGGTGACCAGGATGCCGACGAGGATGACGCCCAGCGACAGGGCATTGAGCTTCAGGCCATTCTGTTTGAGCGATGAGAAGAAGCCCGGACCCACCTGCATACCTACCGAATAGATAAACAGGATCAGGCCGAATTCCTTGATGAACCCCAGCACCTTGGGATCGATGCCCATTCCGAAATGACCGAAGGCGATGCCTACGAAAAGGATCCAGGTGACGCCCAGCGTAATGCCGCCGAGCTTGACCTTGCCCAGCAATGTGCCCAGGGCGATGGTGGCGGCGAGGATGAATATGATGTGTGCGGTACTGCTCCCGAACAAAAGATCTGCAAACATGTTTCAAAAATTTGCTGCAAAAATAGCGATTTTTGGTACAATGGTAGAATCTTTTCCATATCTTTGTGATGGAAAGTCCAAAACAAAGCAATGAGAAGAATCAACAATAGCTGGTGGTGGCGCTTGCAACTCAATTAGTCGCAAGTGAATCAGCTATTTGTCAATTTTATACAAATAAGGCCTGTCGAACTTGCGACAGGCCTTTTTAGTTATCGAAAATCCTAATAAATTATTAACAAATTAAACAAAACAGTTATGAAACAGAAGAAATTCCTGCTCCCGGAGAGCGAGATCCCGACCCACTTTTTCAATATGCAGGCCGTGATGCCCAACAAGCCGCTGCCCATCCTGAACCCCGCGACCAAGCAGCCGCTCAGTGTAGAAGACCTCTTCCCCATCTTCTGTGAGGAGTGCGCCCGCCAGGAACTCAACCAGACCGACGAGTGGATTCCCATCCCGGAGCCTGTACGCGAACAGTACGCAGCTTACCGCTGCACACCGCTTGTGCGTGCGTATGAACTCGAGCAGGCGCTCGGCACCCCGGCGCACATCTATTTCAAGAATGAAAGCGTGAGCCCGGCCGGCAGCCATAAGCTCAATTCCGCACTTGCACAGGCTTATTATGCCAAGGAGCAGGGCATTACCAACATTACCACGGAGACCGGTGCCGGTCAGTGGGGAGGTGCGCTTTCCTATGCCGCCAAGAAGTTTGGTCTTGAGCTGGCCGTCTATATGGTAAAGGTGAGCTACGAACAGAAACCCTATCGCCGTTCCATCATGCAGACTTTCGGTGCGGCCATCACGCCTTCGCCTTCGATGTCCACACGTGCCGGCAAGGATATCCTGACCATCAATCCGAATGACCGCGGTTCGTTGGGATGTGCCATCTCCGAGGCTATCGAACTGGCCGTCACCACGCCGAACTGCAAATACACCCTGGGTTCCGTGCTGAATCACGTGTGCCTGCACCAGTCCATCATCGGCCTGGAGGCGGAGAAGCAGATGGAACTGGCCGGCGAGTACCCCGACATCGTGATCGCTTGCTTCGGCGGTGGCTCGAACTTCAGCGGCATCGCCTATCCGTTCATGCGCCACAACATCCAGAAAGGCCTCAAGACCCGCTTCATCGCGGCTGAACCCACCTCTTGCCCGAAGCTGACCCGCGGCAAGTTTGAATATGACTTCGGTGACGAGGCCGGCCTGACGCCGCTGCTGCCGATGTTCACCATCGGCCATGGCTTCAAGCCTGCCAGTATCCACGCCGGCGGCCTCCGCTACCACGGCGCGGGCGTGATCATGTCGCAGCTGATGAAGGACGGTTTCATGGAAGCTGTGGACATCGACCAGCTCGATTCGTTCAATGCAGGCGTGCTGTTCGCACGTACCGAGGGCATCATCCCTGCACCGGAATCCTGCCACGCTATCGCCGCCACCATCCAGGAGGCGCTCAAGTGCAAGGAAACCGGAGAAGCGAAGACCATTCTCTTCAACCTCTCCGGTCACGGTTTCGTGGATATGGCCGCTTACGACCAGTATTTCTCGGGCGAGATGCAGAACTATCAGCTCTCCGACGAGGAACTCGCCAAGTTCATGGCGCCCGTCGATGAGATGAACAAGACGATCTAACGGTCGGCAATCTTCAGGACAAAGCCGCCGCCGGGTGCCATGTGCACCTGGAGCGGCTTCCCTGTTTCAACTTTCAGCTGCTCGCACTTGTAGTCGGTGGCGTTGCGGGTGGCATTGACGCCGTCCCTGTAGAGGGCGGCGTTTTTGCTGCCGCGCAGGCCAAGGACGGAGAGATCGAGCGTGACATTGCGCGCATCCCAGCCCGTCAGGCCGCCGATGTACCAGACTTTATCTTTGCGGCGGGCCGTGACGATGTACTTCCCGATTTCGCCCTGCAGCACGCGGGTTTCATCCCACACCGTGGGAATGGCGGTAAGGAAGTCGGTGGTTTCCTGTTCCTTCATGTAGGCGGTGGGGTTGTCGCAGAGCATCTCGAACGGAGCGTCGAAGACTACGTATTCCGCGACCTGGTGCGCGCGGGTGCCCTGGCTCATCGGATTTCCGTTGTTCGGCACGAATTCGTTCCGGAGGGCGTTGCGCATGGCGCCCGGCGTGTAATCGACCGGGCCGGAGAGCATACGGATGTAGGGGAAGGTCACATCGTAGGTCACCATATCATCGCGCGACCATTTCATCTGCTCCAGGCCCCAGACCCCTTCAAAGTTGAGGACGTTGGGCCAGGTGCGGTTCATGCCGGCGGGTTTGTACATGCCGTGGTAATCCACGAACATATGGTGACGGGCGCAGGCCTCCGCGATGCGGTAGAGCTGTTCGGGGATGGTCTGGTCGTCACGGTCCATGAAGTCGACCTTGAAGCCCTTGATGCCCATTTCCGAATAGGTCTTGCAGGCTTCCTCGAGGTCTTTGTCGAGCACGTAGCTCACGGCCCAGAGCACCAGGTCGACTTTCTTGGAACGGGCGTAGCGGCAGAGCTCCTTGAGGTCGATGGCGGGGCTGAGTTCTAGGATGTTGAGCTTACCCGACCAGCCTTCGTCGAGCACCACGTACTCGATCTTGTTGGCTGCGGCGAAGTCGATGTAGTATTTATAGGTTTCGGTATTGATGCCGGCCTGGAAATCGACGCCGGTGATGTTCCAGTTGTTCCACCAGTCCCAGGCTACCTTGCCGGGCTTGATCCACGAAATGTCCTTGATGCGGCTCGGGGAGGCGAGCAGATAGACCAGGTTGTTCTGCGGCAGGCCCGTGTCGCTCTCGGCGATGGCCAGCGCGCGCCAAGGGAAGCAGCGCGGCTCTTTCTTCGAGGCACTGGCGCGGATGATGGCCAGGTCGTCGGAATACGATTCCACGACTACCTGACCGCGGGTAGGAGTCTCTTTCACAGTAGCGGGGACGTGGGCGAATTCGCCCAGGAGCGACGTGCCGGCGCCCTTCTTGAGGAACATGCCGGGATAGGATTCGATGTCGACGTCGGTGATTTCCACGCGAAGGCCGCCGCCCAGGCAGACGAGCAGGGGAGAGAAGGCCACCTCGTCGCTGCGGAAAGCACTCAGGGGCGCGATGGTATACTGGCTTTCAAAAGAGGTCTTGAAGGGATTGTCCTTGCCGCCGCTGCTGTAGGGCACGTAAGCCGTGTAGTCGTGGTCGAAGTTGAATTCGGCCCGCTCGGCCGTCACGCGGTCGCCTTCCTTGACGGAGGTGGAGACGAAACGGTAGGCCACGCCTTCGTCGTCATAGGCACGGAAGATGACGCTCCAGCCGCTGCCCAGGTCGAGGGTCAGCTGGTTGTAGCGCTGTTCGATTCGGGCCTGGCGCCAGAAGGGGGCTGTCACGGTGTTGCTTACCCGCTCAGTCTTTGCCTTCCGGACGGAGGGTTTTTCACCGATGGTCTTGCCGCCGACGGTCATCGAGAGAGCCGAAGGGGCGAGGACCTGCTGTCCTTTGTGGGTAGCTGACCAGGTGAGTTGTTTTCCGGCATCGACGGTGATGACGGTCTTTCCGTCGGGGGAACTGACTTGATAGGTTTTGGCCTGGGCCAGGCCGAAGGTCAGGCCAGCCAACAGGAGGAGGGTAAGTATCCGTTTCATATCTTGCGCTTTAATCTTTACAAAAATACGAAGATTCTTGCTATATTTGTAGTCATACAAAATCTTTTGACCATGAAACTTGAAGGAAGACGCGAAAGCACGAATGTGGACGACCGCAGAGGCGGCGCCTCGATCGGTAAAATCGGCGGCCTGGGACTGGGCGGCCTGATCATCGTTGGACTCTTGACCTGGCTCCTGGGCGGCGACCCGTCAACGGTCATCCAGGAAGCAGGCGGCGTGCTGGGTGGCGGCGGCCAGACCACGGGCAGTTACACCCCCACCGCGGAAGAAGAGGAGCTGGCCACCTTCGCCAAGCAGATCCTTGCCGGTACGGAAGATGTCTGGTCGGCTATTTTCAAGGCCAACGGCCTGACCTATCAGCCCCCGAAGCTCGTCCTCTTCTCGGGATCCGTGCAGTCGGGTTGCGGCGGTGCCACTTCGCAGTCCGGTCCGTTCTACTGCAGCGCGGACCAGTGCGTCTATCTCGACCTTTCTTTCTTTACCTCGATGAAGAAGCAGATCGGCGCCGACGGTGACTTCGCGTATGCCTATGTCATCGCCCACGAAGTGGGACACCACGTGCAGAACCTGCTCGGCACCCTCGGCAAAGCCCATCAGCAGATGTCGCGCTACAAAGCCAACAGCAAGGAATACAACCAGATCAGTGTCCGTCTGGAACTCCAGGCCGACTTCTACGCCGGCGTGTGGGCCCACCACGACAACAAGATGTTCGGCTCGCTGGAACCGGGCGACATCGATGAAGGCCTGGCCGTGGCCGCGAAGATCGGCGACGACTATCTGCAGAAACAGGCCTACGGCTATTCCGTTCCTGATTCCTTCAACCACGGAACTTCCGCCCAGCGCTCGAAGTGGCTTAAGAAAGGCATCGCCACGGGCGATCCTTCCCAGGGCGACACGTTCTCCATCGCATACAACTCGCTGTAATTCAAATCTATGGCTAGTGAAATCCGAAATCTTGAGCTGTGGCCCGACGGTGCGCTCAAGATCGAATGGGTGCGGCATCACATGCCGCTTCTCAGCGGCTTGGAAGCCGAATTCAATACTGAAAAACCTTTTGCGGGCCTGAAAGTGGCCCTTTCGGTCCATCTGGAAGCCAAGACCGCCTACCTGTGCAAAGTTCTCGCAGCCGGCGGTGCCGAGATGTACGTCACGGGCAGCAATCCGCTCTCCACGCAGGATGACGTAGCGGCCGCCCTGGTACACGACGGGCTCAACGTCTTCGCCTGGTACGGCGCGACGCCCGAAGAATACGAGGCTCATATCCGCCGCGTGCTGGAGATCGGTCCGAACGTGATCATCGACGACGGCGGCGACCTTGTTTCGCTGATGCACGCCGAATACCGGCATCTCCTGCCGGGTGTGATCGGCGGCTGTGAGGAAACGACGACCGGCATTCTTCGCCTGCTGGCCATGAACCGTGCCCACAAGCTGGAATTCCCGATGATGCTGGTCAACAACGCCGACTGTAAACACCTGTTCGACAACCGCTACGGCACCGGCCAGTCGGTCTGGGACGGCATCAACCGCACCACCAACCTCATCGTAGCCGGCAAGACCGTCGTGGTGGCCGGATACGGCTGGTGCGGGAAGGGCGTTGCCATGCGGGCCAAGGGCCTCGGTGCGAAAGTCGTGGTCACGGAGGTTGATCCGATCAAGGCGATGGAAGCGGTGATGGACGGTTTTTCGGTCATGACGATGGCCGAAGCTGCCCGCGAGGGCGACCTTTTCGTAACGGTTACGGGCTGCGCCGGCGTCATCACGCGCGCGCATTTCCTGGCCATGAAAGACGGTGCCATCCTTTGCAATGCCGGCCATTTCGACGTGGAAGTCGATGTGGCGGGTCTGCGCGAAATGGCCGTTGAGGCCTCACCGGCCCGGCACAATATCATGGGCTACCGGCTCGAGAACGGCAACAAACTCTATGTCATCGCGGAAGGCCGCCTGGTGAATCTGGCAGCCGGCGACGGCCATCCGGCCGAAATCATGGACATGTCGTTCGCCATCCAGGCCTTGAGCGCCCGCTACCTGGTGCAGCACAAAGACCTGCCCCGCGAAAAAGGCGCCATGGTCCACGACGTCCCCCGCGAGATCGACGAGGAAGTCGCCCGCCGCAAACTCGCCTACTGGGGCTGTTCCATCGACACCCTCACCCCTGAACAGCACAAGTATCTGTACGGCGAGTAACCCCCTGACTGTTAATCAGGGGGTCGTAGGTTCAAGTCCTACTTGAGGAGCGACTGATAATCAAGCACTTGCCGAAACGCAGGTGCTTTTCTTTTTGAAAAAAGGAACAACAAAAGGAACAACATTTTGGGAGCAACAGAACAAAACAGAAAAGATAAGCGCTCTCATAATGGCTGTCATCTTTCATTGTTATTTATCCATTCTCTTACCTCATCAGCATAGAAAATGACCTTTCCTCCTGGAATTAGTTGCCGACAAGGGAAACAATGCCTATCTCTCCATTTTTTATCTTTGACATTGTTATATGGTATGCCGAATAACGAAGCAACCTCTTTTGCTGATAAAGTATTCTTTTCTACACCCTTCTCTTGTCTCTTCTTTTTATTTGGCGTTTCAACAATTGTGGGCTGAGGGGAATGTGTTTCGTCTCCTCCTGTTAAATCATCAATAAACTCTTGGGCACTTTTAATGGCTGCGTATAAAACAGCCGGATACCTTGTTTCAGGCTTCTCTTCATACTCTTTCAGTGCTTTGGTGCTGACCCTCCTTTTGTATGCAACACGCAAATCCGGGTTATCTATCCACTTCCCTGATTGGTCTTTAATAACAAGAGGTATGGGCGCATCCCCCGTTGGCGCCTTTTCATATACAACTTCTTCCTCGTCAGGGAGAGAACGCCATAAAAGGAGACTATCTCGTAGTTCTTTCTTTATATGGCTTAAATCAAAGGAGGGGTTTTCCGCAAGACAATCAGTCAAACAAGACTTCATATCATAAAGAAGAGATGTAAGAAATCGGTCATACTCATCAATCTCGGCAAAGGTACAGGGTTTTTTGAGCATAGGTTTCCTCACCTCTTTTAGGAAAGCAAAAATGGGTTTGGTGTCCATAGGTGTCATCCGTTATCTCAACAAAGATAATCATTTTTCAGTACCCTTGCGATGCATCAACAAAGGATAAGTTATTCGCCTCATAATTATCGTTTTCCTTGCCCACAATCGCACGAAAAGTCATCTCTAACAAACTAATCGTGCGGTTTTTCGTGCCCTGAAATCGCCTTAAAGTGGGCGTAATAAGGAGGCGTACCCCCACCCCCGTATCCCTCCAACTGATACCCCCCTCGCCGAGTATATGGACCCCCCCCTTGTCTCCACCCAATAGTTCAGTTGCTTGCGTCTCTCGTAGAATATTTTTTGGCAAATCAAGTCCTTCCTACCATACTTTTGGGTTTTTTCATTCCTATCAAACTATTTATATGAAAACGACCGACTATGAACAAAGAGTACAAGAGAAAGACACGCTCATTAAGTGAGAAGACCAAAGAGAAGATACGCCGAAAACTCACGGGGAAAAAGAAAAGTCCGCTTCATATCCAACACATCCGCGAGGGTTTGATAAAGTATTGGAAATCTGTGGAATAAAGAAGAAAACGAGTGATGGAAAATGGAGACAATGAGACAACTGCTTGACCAAATGGATACTTTGGTGGAGCAAGCACAACAACAGGGACAGGAACAACAACCCTCAACGAAGGACCCCGAAGACCAAGCGTTTGAGACATTTGCAGCGGCGGTAATACGGGAGTTCCTTCAATATTGGCGACAGAAGCAGAGAGCGAAACAAAGGAAAGAGATGAAGCAACAACAGCAACAGCAGACACCGCAACGACCGCCCGGCTTTCACCCCAATCCCAATCTATGTTAAACGAGATTGACCTGCCTCTACGATATTAGGGACAGGTCAATGTGTTTTCCAATCTCTCCGTAAGGGACATACCTCATACCGACATACTTTCCCTCAACACTCCATACGGGGACGAGATAACCTTCATCCCTTCTAAACAGGGGGTCTTGGCTATTGACGATTTCCCTCATTGCCTGACATTCATTCTCAAACGCCTCCGTATAGGTTCGGTCCTCATTGAGCAGGATGCAGTCTCCTTCTCGGTTGTGCTTGTCGCAGTAGTGGTTCCAGCGCAGCATCAGGTCCAACGCGCTGGTCTGGTTCAAATCATTGTTGTTCATTGTCTTTGGTTTTTCCGCGAATATACACACGGAAACAAGTCATTATTCAGCACACAGACGGCGGTTATATCATTGTGTTTTTCAACAATCAAAACTCGCCGACAATCAGGTATTTAGAGAGACCTGAAAGAGAGGGCGATTATATGAAGGTTATATCAATCCTTCTTCTTGGATTGGAGAAGGAACTTGATTAGTTGAAAGAGAATAATGCCAATCGCTATCGCCAACCCGACAAGTAAGGCACGACTAAATGTGCCTCTACCTACCGCCCAAAACAGAAGAGCGAAGATACCGCCCCCAAGGATAGCACCAAGGGAAGTGGTTATCAGTATCCGTGTTTTCCTGTTGTTCATATTGAAGAAGAGTTGAAGGTTTATTCTTTATTCAGGGTCGTTGCCAATTTAAGCAGTTCGGTCTTGTTATTCACAATCACAGGGTCTCCATCTACGAAAATGCAGCCGTGAATGTCCTGTTTCCCCTTGGGCTGAACAAAGAGTTCGCTGACATCAACCCCAAGCACATTAGCCACTTCTGTCAGTCGGCTCAATGTGGGGTTTCCGTTTAAGGACTGCGAAAGGGTGATGTGGCTTATGTTTAATTTCTCTGCGATTTGTGCCATCGTCATACCCTTGGACTTGGCAACTTCCTTGATTTTTAGCGGCATACTTTATCCATTTTGGGACAAATATAGTCAATTTAAGCCCAAACCCATAAGAAATGTGAAAAAAGTTGCTAAAATTATGCGTAAAGTCATAAAAAAATTTTGGAAATTAAGAATAAATGCTTAACTTTGTACCGGAAACAAGAAAGGAATTAAGGATAAACACATAACAACCGAGACAATGGAAACGAAGAAGACCAACACAGAAAAGAGCACTTGGGACGAATACTGGGCACAAAGAATTGACGAATACTACCGCACCTCTCGCTATACAGGAGACTAATCACTAACCGAATGTTTAACACCTAACACCGATACAACAATGAACAACGCTAACATTATCGCCACGAGCAACAAAACTATGGAAGTCGCTGCCTTTATGGTCGCAAAGTCCAACGGCAATATCAACCCCATCCTCCTCGGTGCAAAACTCGCAATGATTGCCGAACTGAAAAAACGGCTTGCGAAGGGCGAAATCGTGGAGTTTGACTTTGTGAAGAAGGGAGCAAGCACCAACGGAGTGAAGGTCATTCGCCACGCGGTTGGATGCCTGTACGGAACCCTGATTGAACCCCGCATTAAGGGCACGGGCGTTCATAACAGCATCTACGGGAACCTGACCTATTGGGACCTTGAACGCAACGCATTTCGCTGCTGCTCCTACGAGACCATCTGCAAGGTCTATTAAGTTTAACCAGGGGAGGGTCGGCAGAAACCCTCCCCACAAATCCTTCTCACAATGGAAATGGCACAATATATCCTCAACATTCTCAAATCGCAGATAATCGTTCTCTTCTCGTGGGGCTTTCACAATCCTCGCGTCATTGAGAACGGGCTTGCCTTCTATGTACAGGGCTATCTCTTTACGGGTCGCGTTGAGGTCATATACGATGAAGGTTGGGATTTGTTCAATGTTCGTCTTATCAACCCCGATGGCAGCGTGAAGCAGGAAGAGACGGGCGTGTATATTGACGGGCTTGTACAGGTCATTGACGGGTTAGTGGAAAGATGCCCGAATTATGAGCAGCGTGTCAGGCAGACATACGGGATAACGAATAACCACGACTAACAAAAGAGAGTATTCAATCGTAAGTCCCTGAAAATCAATAGCAGTTCAACGAGACAAGTAGATAAGACATTCACTAACGGCACAAATCACTAAAACTATACGAAAAATGAGCAGATTACACAGCAATACGACCGCCGACTATATGGAATGGGACACGATGTTGAACCTTGTCCGGCGGCTTTACAGGGACGGGAAGTATCGGCTCTCCCTGCTTATCGGTTGCGGCAGTTTTTTCGGGCTTCGTGTCAGCGACCTTCTTACCCTCACTTGGTCAATGCTGCTTGATGGGGACGGGTTTGAACTCATTGAGAAGAAGACCAAGAAACACAGAAAGGTCAAAATCAACGCAGGGTTTCAAAAGCACATCCAGGACTGCTTTGACGCTCTCCATATCACGGACAAAGAAGAGAAATGCTTTATCAGCCGGAAGCATTGCGTCTTCTCTATCCAACGCCTCAATGTGCTCTTCAAGGAGGTTAAACGGGACTACGGGTTGAAAATTGAGCACTTCTCCACCCATACATTGAGAAAGACATTCGGCAGGAGGGTCGTTGAACAGGCAGGGGAAAACAGCGAAATGGCTCTTATCAAGTTGAGCGAGTTATTCAATCACGCCTCTCCGCAGATAACAAGGAGGTATCTTGGAATGAGACAGGAGGAACTAATGGAGGTATATGACGGGTTGGATTTCTAAAAGAAATGACGGGTTTGTTTAGCCCGTCATTTAAATTACCAATTACCCGTTCCTGCGGAGAGTGTTCTAATACTATTCTTTGTCTCAATACTCTCACTTTTTATCTTATCCTTCTTCGGTTGAGACGCTTTATGCTTTGCAGGAGAATTGAACCTTTTTACAAAAGCACTCGGTTCAGGTTTCTTCCTATTCGCTCTTTTCTTCGCAAGGTTCAAGCGTTTCTCTTCTTTTCTTTCTCTCTCTGCCTGTTCTTGTATCCATTTACGCTTTTTCTTACAATCACGGCGTTTCTCAAGTAGGGTTTGCAACTCTTCAAACAAAGCATCTCTTTGAGGGGATGGCGGAATTATAAAGACATCCTTTTGTCTCGTTTCTTTTGCCCCATACAATTTTACACTTACCTCCTCAATCTTCGCAACTATTGCATCAAGGTCTTTGCCTAACGCTCTGTATTGATTAAGAATTGTTCCCATTATGCTGCTATGATATCGTGGAAGGTATTGACAAAGTTGCGGACAAGGATGAGGTTTTGCCCGAAGACCTCATACCAATCGTAATCGCTAAATGTCGTATCGTTGGTCAGGGTATTCGGTGTTATATCCCCATTCTCGCAGACATAGGTAATGATGCTCTTCAAATATTCCTCCTGCATAGTGTTGAGGGAAGCACCTGACAGGAACTCCGCGAAACGAGCAACCGCCACGGACCTATTAACGCCTATTTGGGCACGGATGAACGCTGCAACGCTATCTCCACATATCATCCGTCCCTTCTCCACATAACGCTGATACTCTTCTTTCGTCCCCAACACCTGCCAACATATCCGTTCAAGTTCATTGATATCAGCCTGTGAAAGTTGCTCCATATTGAAAATCTTACGGAGCACGGGCAGGTTCTTGTTTCTTGCGAGATAATCAATGACACGCTGCTTATAGGTCAATGTCGGCTTTACAGGGGCTGAACCTTCCTTAACCTCAACGGCATCTTCAATGTTGAGGGTGAATGTCCTGTTGTCCGTCCCAAGAATGAACTGAACCAAGTCCCGTAGTTCCTTCCTCACAAACTCCAATCTGTCAAGGGTCGGCTGCTCCCAAAACTTCGTATCAGCGACCTCACGGATAACGCTCAACTTTGCTGCGACCTGTGGAATGGATGCTCTCTCTTCAAGGTTCTGTGCCGTTTTCTGTACTAACACCTTGCTCCTCTCGGCAGACACTTCACTATCCACCAACGAGACCATAATGTGTGTGAGCAGGATATCAAAACGCCTTGCCGCATCACTTCCAACAGGCGGAACAATCAGCGGGGCAACCTCTTCTTTCAGTTCAAGGGCATCCACGCTTGATATGTAGGTCCAAGATGCCTCCTTGCGGAACTTATCCACTATCTCCCACTTCTGCCTGACTGAAATATGGGTATCGCTCAATCCCGCGACCTGTTCCCGCAAGGTTTTCTTCAAGTCATCGTGCAGGGACTTGGCGTACTCATCCGTTTGGTATTCGCTCTTTTGGAGGGTATAAGCAAGGTCCGTTCTCAACCCAAACAATCTCTCCGTCAGGGAAAGTACGGGCAGTTGTTCCTTACCTTTCGGGTGTTCGCTGAAATACTCAAAGTTGCCGCACCAATCAAAGATATAGAACACCTCTTTGTCTTCCCCAATGTCAAAGATATTTTGGGATAAGCGTGTGCCGCGTCCAATCATTTGCCAAAACTTGATATACGAATGGACGGGCTTGAAGAAAACGAGGTTGAGGATATCCGGCACATCAACGCCTGTATCCAACATATCCACCGAAACTGCTATCTGCGGCATCTTTCCCCTGACTTCAAACTTCTCAATCAGGTCTTGGGCATAACTCACATAGTTGTCAATGAGCACGCAGAAATCATCGCCAAGTTGAGGATACAGGAGGTGGAAACGCTTTACAATCAGGTCCGCGTGTTGGTGATTGTAGGCAAAGATTATAGTCTTTCCTATCATATCGCCGCCATTCACCTTCAAGCCGTTTGTCATCAAGTCATCCAACACCTTGTCAATCGTATCCTCATTGAAGATATACTTGAAGATTTCACGGCTATCAATGTCTCGGTGGAAGCGTTCATCCTCTCCTTTCTTCAATGCCTCATACTTCCAAACTGCCTCCATCTGTTTCTTCTCCTCGTCCGTCAGGGAAGAGTACGGAATACCGCGTTTTAGGATGCTTGTCGTGCGTTCCAAAAGGTTATAATCTACGAGGTATCCATCCTGTACCGCCTCCTCCAACTCATAGGCAAAGTTCGGCTCACCGCTCTCCAACTCAAACAGGTCATAGGTGCTCTTCTCAACCTCATCCCTCGGTGTAGCGGTTAAGCCAACGAGGAATGCGTCAAAGTAAGAGAAGATTGCGGTATATTTTCCAAATACGCTCCTGTGTGCCTCGTCAATGATAATCAGGTCAAACCTACCCACGGAAAACTCCTTCGTATCCGTATCAATGTAGTTTATCATTGTTTGGTAGGTTGAGAACATTATCCGGGCATTCATATCAGGGTCCCGGTCCTCACTCAATATGCAGGTAGTAGCATTCGGCAGGAGTTTGACAAAGTTCTTGTGTGCCTGTTTGACCAATGCAGTTCTATCAGCGAGAAATAGCACATTCTTCGCCCACCTGTTCCTCATAAGCACATCGGTCAGGGAAATCGCCACTCGGGTCTTTCCTGTTCCCGTAGCCATTACCAACAATCCGCGTCTGTGAAGGGAGTTGAGATGTTCGCAAAGTGCTCTAATGCCGCGTTTTTGATATTCTCGGTCGGTGATATTCTCGTCAATGCGAAGGTCCGTTATCGGCTCCCGTCCTTGTCTTTGAATGAGTACCTGTAAATCCTCCTCTGTATGGAAACCGAAGACCTCACGGGAAGGATAGCCAAGCCGGTCAATGATGAAGGTCCTGTATCCATTGGTAAAGTAGATGACCGGTTTGACCCCGTACTTCCGTTCAAGGCATTCGGCATATAGTTCTGCCTGATGCTTTCCAACGGCAGGGTCCTTTGTGGTCCTCTTCGCCTCAACGACAGCAAGGGGTTTTCCATCAGCACCGAAGAGGACATAATCAGCATAGCCCTTACCCTCATTGTTCGGCATTCCCTCAACCTCAATCTCAATACCTGCCTTTCGGGGTACAATCGCACCTTCCCTGTCAAGGACCTCCCAACCTGCCTCTTCAAGCATAAGGTCAATGAAGAACTTTCGGGTCTGTGCTTCCGTATAGGTCAGGTCAAGGTCAATAGGGGTAGGTTTCTCCACCTTCTTCTCATCCACGCTCACAACAAAGGTCTGCGTAGGTTGAGGCACGGAACTGACGGGGAGGACGGGCTTGGTGGTCTTGTCGGGGATGAGGTTCTTGTCAAACGGGGCGAGGTCTTTAATCACCCCAAGTTTCAACAGGACGCTACCGACAAGATTGTAGAGATTGAGCAGGGAGAAGAATGCCTCACCGCCCTTGACATTGCCCTGATGAGCACTCTTGTTTCCAACCTTGCGGACATAATGAGCGGCACTCATCAGGCGGTCATCGTCAATGAAGGAGGTGAAGGGGTCCCCGGTCATCAACTCATACAAACTATCCCTGTCATCAACCTCAATGTGTTTCAGGGAATAGATTGCCTTGACCACCCATTCCAACGCCATTCTGCTGTTGAGGGCACTTGTATTCGGGTGCTCGTTCAGCGTTTCCTCCGCGTTGTTGCAGAAGAAATACAGGTCGGTCAGTTCATCAATGCCGTTGAGGTAGTCAAAGTTCTTCATATAGTTGCTTGATATCGCTTTTGTCAAGGTACTTCAATTGTTCATTCTTGCTTGCTTCGTATTCATCTTTGATGAACTGCTCTATCTTATCAATTTTAAATGCATAATAAACAACAAACAATAAGACCAAACCAAGAACCATACTTGCTTGACCTGAAACCTTTATGGCAATGAATGTAAATACAGCCAAACAAGCAATAGACACAATCAATCCAATAATATTTCGCTTATTCGTTGCTTTGTATTTTTTTAACAATAACTCCTTGTTTTCTTCAATAAACTGCCTTACCGCATCCTTTTCTTTTTCAACTTCTGCCTGTATTCTCGCTTCTTTCTCTGCTTCAATCCTCTCTCGTTTCACCCTCATTTCCGCAAGATAAACGGGGTCTGTCAGCCGTTTCTCTCGCATTTCCGCCTCAATTATCTTCCATTCTTTCTCTTCAAAGTAAGAGGTCAATGCTTTAAGTGTTATCTCGGGGAAAATGCTTTTGTTCTTTTCATCAATCATAAACAAATACCTCTCAATCCCGTCCTGTTGCAACGCGAAAATAACCTCATCATAGAACGCTGGGAGAAACATTATGGTTTCATTATCGGTCGTTATTAAGATTGAAGAGTTTGCGGGAATGTACTTCCAAGAGGAGGTCATTACTTTTCCGTTCAGTGTAATGAGCAATGTCCCATCGGTGTTGAAGATGAACAACTGCTTAACCCCTTCGTCATTGAATACCTCCCACGATTTCCCACACAATGCTCCTTTCACATCCAACTTTTCATTGAATGACTTTAAACGGGCAGGGAGAGAGAAGATAAATGTTTTCATAGGTGTTTCAGTTGAAGTAGTAGTCCATTCTGCTGTTAAACAGGGTCTCGGTTTCCTTGATTGCCTGTTTGACGCTATCTTTCTGCTTCTCTATTGCCTCTATCTTTTCGGCGAAGGTTTGTTGAAGAGTAAGAGGAGGAATAATCGTAGTGTAAGCCGAGATTGCTTGCTTTGAAACTTCTTTAAATGTTGCTCCTCTACCCAACGCTTTGATATTATCCATAGTAAGCATCAGGTAGTAGTACAAGAAAACATTGTCAATACCTTCGCCACAGATAATATTCTTAAAGCCCTGATTGCAGCACATAGGAACTGACGAGATTGCCAACTTGCCAATTGGAGCACGAGAAGAAAGAAGAATGGTTCCAACGGGCATAAGGGTCAGTCGTTTTGCTGCCTTTTGTGTTATTTTACGCTCTGTCTCGCCATAATACAATTGAACACCCATTTCGGCAGGGGTTATCCAATTCACATCTCCATCCCAATTGGTTTCATCGGTGGTTGAGGGGGTAGAACCTGAAACAATTTCTCCAATATCGCCCAATTTCTTCACCTTCCACCCTTTTTCATTCTCCACAGGGTCCCCGAACATATCATAGAAAATGGATTGAGCGAGGGTATCAAGTTCTTTCAGTTGCTGCTTGTACTTGTCAATGATACCCGATAAGAGGTCAAGTTCGGCAACTATGCGTTCTTGTTCGGGGAGAGGAGGATACGAGAAAACACCCTTTGAAATGGTTGCCTTATTAAGCGTCTGTCCCATAACAGCCCGATTGCCGCTTTCCCACTTATATCCTTGCAAATAGTAATAAAGGAACTCGGGGCTTATTTCACTCTCAAACTCTTTTCTTATAATGAATGCCATAATCGCCTCGTTTGTATAAAGGGGCTTTAAAGTTATAGCCACTTTACCAAGAGACAACTTGAAACTCATTATTACGCATTTTTCAGGGACAAGTTTGATACCTGTTTCCCTGATAGCCGTATCGGTTATCTGCTCCTTTGAAGAAGAGAGGTACTTTGCTTTACCCATATCTCCAATGGATATCCAAGTTTCAGTACCACCCCAATACACGGGATTGTCTCTACTAGGCGTTTTCCCCATTTGAAGGTCAAACGCTTCTCCCATCCTTATGCTCTTCCGGTCGGTCATTTTACAGGTATTTCTCCTTAAACTCATTGACCGCATCGTAAATCTGCTCGGTCAGTTTCTCAATCCTGTCAAGCACTACCGCAGGTTCCTCATACTCCACCTTGACCTTCTCCACTTCCTTGTACTTGTTCATAGAAAGGTCGTAGTCATTTTCCCGTATCTCTTCAACAGGAACCAGGAATGACTTATCCTTCCTCGTCCGTTCCTGCTCTCCCGCAAGGTTGTTGAAGCGGGCGATTACATCAGGTATGTCGTTCTCTTCACATTCGGTTCTCTTTTGGTCAAGCGTATAGCCATCAGCGGTCATATCGTAGAACCAAACCTTGTCCGTTCCCCCCGCATTCGTCTTTGTGAATACGAGAACTGCCGTTGAGACACCGGAATATGGCTGAAAAACACCCGAGGGCATAGAGATAACCGCTTGAAGACGCTGATTATCCACCAATTCCTTCCGTAGTGTCTTATGAGCGGTTGAGTTGCCGAAGAGGACACCATCAGGGACAATACTTGCACACCGCCCACCCAATTGCAGCATCCTCACAAACAGGGACACAAACAACAATTCGGTTTTTTTCGTTGAGGTGATTGCAAGCAGGGACTTTGATATATCCTCCTTATCAACGCTTCCTGCAAACGGGGGATTAGCAAGACACAGGGTATATCTATCCTTATCGGTATTGCTTGAAGATAAACTATCCCTGAAGGCAATGTCGGGGTCATCAACTCCGTGCAGCATCAGGTTCATAGCCCCAATCCTCAACATCGTAGCGTCTGTATCAAAGCCGTGGAACATCCCGTGCTTATAGTGCTCGGCATATTCCCGTTTCATCAGTTCCTTCGGGTAGTTATCCTTGATATACTTGGCACTCTCCACGATAAAACCCGCACTTCCCATAGCAGGGTCGCAGATTTCATCCTTCAATGTCGGCTTCATAAGAGCAACCATCATACGGATAATATGACGAGGGGTACGGAACTGACCATTGTTCCCTGACGCAGCCATCTTGCCCAACACATACTCATACACATCACCCATAGCGTCCCTGTTGTTCATATCCAAGGCATCAACGCCATCAACAATCTTGGTCAGGGTACGGGGGCTTTGAATGAGGAACACGGCATTGCTCATAAACCTGCTATACGCTGATGACTTGCCCGTGTTGAGGTTCTTTATGAAGGGAAACACATCATTGCGGATAGTATTGAACATTTCCGTTGCCTCATCGTGCTTGAAGTTATGCCACCTCAACTTCTCATAGGGCACATCCTTATCGGTCTCGGGGTTGTGCCATAGACCTGACTTGAATGTAGGGTCAGCAATGGTGGTTCCAAGTAGAGCAGAACTTGCTTCCTTCTTCATTTGTGCGTCATCAAGCATCTTCATAAAGAAGAGATAGGTCATTTGCTCCAAGATGGTAATCGAGTTTGTTATGCCGCCCGTCCAAAAGGTATCCCAAATGGCATCAATGCGGTTCTTTATCTCGCCTGTTATCATATTGAGGGTGATTTCTTATGCAACTTGCTAATTTACAAAAAATCCGCGACACTTCCCGTGTTTTGCCCCTCGAATAACCACCTTGTACAAAAGTGAATATTCCATTTTTCTATAAATGAGCGACTTGCATTGTTTTTGTGTAAGTTGCTCATTTCGCATATACACTTACCGCTCTATCCGTATAAAAGTGATTATTCAAAAACTTGTGCGAATAGTCATTTTTGTCTAACTTTGGTAAATCCATTCCTACCTAAAAACACAACTGAATATGCCTCGCAAAAGCAAAATCATCTATGACCCTTCCCTGACCATTAAGGAGAATGCAGATAAGAACCAGGTATCAAATGAGGCAATCCGCTACTTTATCAAGGTTAGAGGCATTGACCGAGAGGGAGACCGACAAGCCGCTATCATTGCCAAAATCAAGGAGGCGAAGGAAGCAAACCCCAATTCAAGCAAGGCAGAGTTGGTGAGATTGACAGGATTGGGGATAAGCACTATTACCAAGTACCTTCCCGTTGTTGAGGGCAAGGAGACAATGGTATCAAAGCGTCAAAGGAGAGAGACAAAGCCGTTGGTATGGGGAGGGGATATTAAGGAGCCGTCAGGTAAAGGCAGAAAAACGATGAGCCAACGCCTTGCAACCCTGCCCGACTTATTCAAGGACGCAGATATGCAGGATGTCAAGGGTCTCCACGACTTCATTTTCAAGGACCCCGAGAAACCAATGCTCTTTATCGGCAATGGTGGAATGTTGGACCACTTCGCAGGACACCTATACGAAATGAATAAGGGCGTAGCGAGGTGCATAACCCCGTTGGAACTTGCAGCAATGAGCGATGAGACAATCAGGGGAACGAAATGTCTGCTCTTGTCTGCCGGAGGAGATAATATAGATATTTCTTATGCTGCAAAACGGCTTCTTAAAGTCAATGCCGATAACACGACCTGCTTGACATATTCCCAAGAGGGCGATGCGTTTAAGGACTATGACCCTTCAAAGGTATTCCTGTTTAAGACACCTCCCGTTGAAAAGAGTTTCATATCGGTTGAGAATAAGTTTTACCGAGATGCCCTTATGTATCGTGCCTTTACAGGGAACCGAGCAAGTGATATTGAGATAGGTTCAACCGCTTATCAATACCAACTAAACCAATCTGCTGCCGTACTGACCCCGTTGAGGCGAATTCGGCACTTTGTGGTCCTGTTTAGCGATTATGGAGAACCTGCCGCACACGACTTTGAGAGCGTGCTTGTTGAGACAGGGGTAGCGTCAGCACAGGTCAGCGATTACAGGAACTATTGCCACGGAAGATTTCTCTTTGTCGGCAATCACACACGACATAGCACCAAGAAACACGCCCTGACCGAGAGCGATGTGGCGGTTGTGCTCCTCGTCTCACCCAGAAATAAAGAGTTGGTGAATAGTATCCGCAAAATAGCACTTGCAAAGCAGACCCCGATAGTCCTTATTGAGACAGCGTATAATGATTGTCGTGCCGCATTGGACCTCCTAATCAAGTCAAATACCTTCCTTGCTGACTACGAAGAAAAGGGTCTTGGTATCAACCCCTGCAACCCCGAGAATTACAATTCAAAGGAGATAAAGAAAATGGGCGGTCCAAAATCAAGCGTATCATTCACCGATGAGTTAAAAAAGAATGGACCCCTGCGATATGTGATGCCCAATGAGATAAAGGACCTTGAAGCCGCTATGTCTGCAATGGAAGAGGAGGAAAAACAGAACGGCAACAATCTCCAATTCTATCCTGCCCCGACCATTGAGACCTTAACACGCTTTGAAGAATACGATGCCTCCAAGTATTTGTGCTACGCATTCAGGCAAAGAGAGGATAGGAGAAAAGGGAAAGATTGGATACCCTTCGGCAATATGAATAGTGGATTTGAGTTTGACATACAGGGAGTTCGTTTCCATAATAGCGAAGCGGCATACATTTGTGGGATGTTCAGCGACAATAACCCGAAGCAGCAGGAAGTACAGGCACTATTGGTCAATAACACCAACGGCAAAACGGCAAAAGGAGACATCCGCCACCACAATCAGGGATTAGCAAGAAAGGATTGGTATGATTTCAATGTTCCGTGGATGATGTATGTCGTGTGGCAGAAGGTATGCGGCAATAAGGAGTTCAGGGATTTGTTGTTGGCTGTACCTGATGGAGCGATTATCATTGAAGACACGACCTTCCATAATGTACATAAGCCCGTTGATACACCGATTTTTTGGGGAGCGAGAAACCCTGAAAGGAAAGAGTATCATAAGATGGTTAAGAAGTATGCTGAACTGACCGACCTTTCTCCTGTAAAAGCCCCCAAGAAGAGAAAGGTCGCGGATGCTTTCAATGACTTTACGGACTACGGCGTGTTCAGGGGGAGCAATGTGATGGGAAAGATACTGACCATTTGCCGAAACTGCTATAAGGAAGGGATTGAGCCGCCCATTGACTATAAAACATTGAGTAGGAGCAATATCTATCTGCTTGGAAAGAGATTAGCGTTTCCCAAAGGACAGGGCAAGAACCCGATTAAGCCTGTAAAGAAGGAAGTGCCTGACCAAGACCGATTTCTCCTTGGAACAATTGCGGGGGATATGATAGGAAAGCCGTATGAGAGGCACAAGAACTCCATAAAGACAACGGATTTCCCCCTATTCAGTAGGACCTGCAAATATACAGATGATAGCGTGCTGACCATTGCGGTTATGGATTGGCTGCTGAATGATAAGGACCTCACTTGGGAATACCTTGCCGATAGGTTTGTCCATTACGGCACAAGATACAGGTTCAAATACCAAGACAGATGTTTTAGTAATGGCTTCACAGCGTGGTTGAAAGACGAAAACCGCCCCTTTGGTCGCGTTTCAAGTAGTAATGGTGCTGCGATGAGGGTATCTCCCGTTGGTTGGTTCTTTAACTCGGTTGAGGAAGTGGAGAGGGTAGCGGAAATCCAAGCAACCCTAACACATAATCACCCTGATGCTATTCTTGGGGCAAAAGCGGCAGCAGTAGCAGTATTCCTCGCCCGAACAGGAAAGAGCAAGGATGAGATAAGGGAGATAATGAGGGACCGATATGGCTATGACCTCACGCAGCCCTTTGACAAATACAGAGCAGAACATATATGGACCGCTGACTGCAAGAAGACCACGGAAGCGGCGTTGATGTCATTTCTTTGTAGTGATGACTTTGAGAGCGCGGTCCGTAATGCTGTGTCCCTTGGTGGAGATGCCGATACCATTGGGGCAATTACGGGAAGCATTGCAGAGGCGTATTATGGAGGAGTGCCCGAACATATAAGGAAAGAAGTGTTGAGGCGAAGCATACCTGATGAGTTCAAGGTCATTCTCTCCCAATTCACAAAAAGAATAGAGAGACCTCACTAATCTCTCCATATCAACTCTTCGTCTCCGTCCTCGTTGGTGGTTATGAAATAGTCCTCATCACCCTCAATGCCTCCGTTCAGTTCCGTCTGCATATCATCCCAAAGGCGTGCATAGTCGATGGTCCCGTTTTCGTTGAGGTAATCTCGGGTATGGAAAAGAGAAGGCAGGTCATCCGCCCTATCAAGTATGTAGGTTTCTCCGTTGAGGTCTATCGTCTGCCGCTGATATGATAGAATATAGTAGTTATTATTCCTATCATAAAACACCGAATACCCGTCCCCGATAATACACCTATCATTTGTCCTCATTCTTTCAAGCCGTTGGGTCATCTTTCTCATCATCTTCCTTTCTCGCTTTTCCTTCCAACTGCCCTTCATATTTGCCTTCGTGTTGGGGTTATTCGAGTTTTCGCTCGGGGTTGTCCAACGCAGGTTTCCATTCGCTCCTTCTGCCGAAGTATAGTTATTTAGGCGATTTCCATCGATATGGTCAATCAGGGGCTTATGCTCGGGGTTTGGTATGAATGCCTCCGCGACTAACCTATGCACCCTCCTTGTATAACGCTTGCCATCCCTGACGAGGACCACCTGTGCGTATCTGCCCTCTCCATATCCTTGTTTGAGTATTCGCCATTCTCCCTTCTGTCGGCTCCTCACTCTTCCCTGATTGCTGACCTGATACTTTCCATCAAAACCTTCAATGTCTTTCCATATCTCTATCCTTATCATCTTATACCTGTTTTACTATAAATAGTTGGTAGGTATGGAAAATAAGGAAGACATATAAAGAAAATTACAGATACTCAGCCCATTGCCTCCCCGTATCGTACATTTCGGGGTGAAGTTGTATGTCTCTTGTCGCTTCGTCGTCGTCAAAATCAGGGAGAATAAGCCTCTCAATGTCAAACGGCGTTGATTGGGGCATAGTTGAGGTGGTTTGTACTTGCGGTTGAGGTTCGGTCATTGTTGAAGTCTCCTGTATGGGTGTTCTTGCCATTGCCCGTCTCATTTTCTCGCATTTAGCCACTCTCTTTGCCTGTACTGCCTCGTCTTTCTTATCGCCCTTATGATTGAGTATAGTGTCCCAATTGAGGGTAAAAAAACAATAGGTCTTCATTTCCCCTTCCTTTTCCTCGGGTCGGCTAATCTTGTTGATAAAGCCCTTCCTCTCTAATAGGGGAATATATTTTTTGAGGATTTGGCTCTTTTTAATATCCATTTTACTCTCCAAGTCTTTGCCCGTGATATAAAAACTCCCGTCAGTTTGGAGGCGATTAAACTTTTTCATTGTCAGGTACTTGTCTATCAAAATACATAGCAATACCTTTTCCGTTGAAGTTAAATCCTGTGCGAACATTATGCTTTCAGGTGCTCGTACAAATGTGTCAATCCGTTTTGCTTGTTTCTCCATATCGTGTCATTTAGTTAGCCCGTGTTTTTGGGTACAGGTATAGCCCAACGCCTTTTGGGTGCGTCATTCCATATATGTTCGGGGATTGTCGGTTAAGATTATCTTTCGTCCTCGCAATCAGCCCCTTCACCTACTACTAATATACAAAAAATAGTTGAGAAAACCAAACGGCGGGCGGGGCATCGGGCGGCATCAGGGCAACGCGGCGGAACTCTTATTACCCTCCCTCCAACATAAATCAGTAATGGAGGTCGGGTATCTTTATTTTGTCCCTTGGGCTATCTGTTGCCTACGGCGTTCATCTTGTCCTATGGCTTGTGGATTTATCTATGATTAGACTAACTATATTCATCTATACCAAATAAACCTATTGAAAAACAAGAAAATAAGAAGAATAACATTATAAAAATGACATCTTATAATCTTCCAAAATAAAACTTGTAATATATTTTAATAATCTTCTTTTTTATCTATTTCTGTAATCTATTAAGAACTCGTTGCAGCGTTATACCCATACCGCGTTAAAGCAACATACCCTGCCGCGTTGGAGTGCCACAGGGTATGGTGCTCGCGTGTTCCGTTGTCAATATGGTTGTATCCCATTTTCTCGGTAATAGTTATCTATCTCTTCCTCTACAATTCCCCATACGCAACCAAAACTATCGCCGATTTCATTTGCCGCGTCCTCTTCATAACCGCATTCAATCAATTCCCCAATAGCCCAATCCACTAACCCGCAAATAGACATATCGGCATACAATTGTTCTTTGGTAGGAAAAGATACTACCTGTTCCTTGCAGTCTAACGCAACCGCCTCCAAATAAGTGTTGGTAGCGTCCCTTACGGCTTCTTCGTATTGTTGAGCCGCAGTTTCTTCATCGTGTTTAATGTTCAAATCTTCCATTTATTTGCTCGTTATAAGGTTATTACAAGTGTTAAGCCCTCTGTTTGATAAAGTTCATTGCTTTCCTATTGGCTTTGCTTTTACAGGCTTTATCATATTGTTCGGTAAAGTCATTCTTACCCACCATTACGCACCTCATAGACAACTTATGGAGTTCCAGTTGGTTTGCGTATTCCATTGTCTTGTGAATGTAAGTTGTTGCAACATACCCCCATTTATGAGATTTAGCGAAACAAACCCCCGAACCGACATAGTACATATATTCGTCATTAGCACCATTGTAATCATACGGCTCAATGCCTATCCCAAGAGCCATTTCCCTGAAAGCGTCCAACATAGTGATATTACCACGCTCCATAAAACGCTGAACACAATGTTCCGTATAAACAATGAATAAATCATATCCCAGCATTTCGTAGGTGTGCTCGTTGTTGAGACCCTGCAAATATCTAATGCAGCCATTATTTCCAACATATTCGTATAGACAAACCCAAAACAACCTCGCATATTTGGCGTTTTCACCATAATAACACTTCACAAATACCACATACACAGAGTTTCCGCTTGGAGTAGTATAATGGCTTGTCCCCAAAATCGCTCCGTCCTTTATTCTTTTGTTTTTGAGTTGTTTTCCATATTTTTTGTGCCAACCATTGCTCATTTGAGAAAGCCATAATTCGTCCTGCATAGTTTCTGCTTTCAGGTCGGTCAAAGACATATCTTCTGTAATCATATTGTATCATTTTTAAGGGGCGTTGAGGTTATCGCAGCCCCATTGGTTAAACGATTAGAAACTCAAACCAAGTTGTTTTGATTTTTCAACAACCGCTCTCTTCACTACTTCAATACCCCAGGTTTTAATCATTTCAGGGGAAACCCCCATAATTCGTGCTGGAATAACATACTTGGCATTTGCCTCGTCGCTACATCTACCTTCAAAGGGGTAGGCATTGTTCCCAAAACCATAATAGGTTTTGCCGGTGATTGAACAGATATGAGCGTCCTGCTCATTCTGTAATTCAATGTTGATTTTTTTCATTATTATATGATTTTTTGAATATACAATTGCTTGAAATCCACCAATTTCAAGCGTTATAGACCCGTGGTGGCGAGGAGCGTTTTTGGGCATAGTTATCCCTATGGGGGCAATCCGCTCAACCCCCAAGTTTCACCGAGAACAATAGCCAACCGCGCGATTTGGCTATGTCTCTAATATGGTATTTCAATAAGCGGGAAAGGAAAGAGACTTGTTTCCCGTATCTCAAAGAGACCGCCCCTGCTTCCTATCTAAATATACAAAAAAGATTTGAGAAAACCAAACGGCAGAGGAAAGGGTATTATCGCTTATTCCTGTTGCTTGTCATAAGTTGTGATGGCGTGTTCATAGTCCCGAGATTGCAACGGGAGATATTGGATGTGTAAATCGTGCTTACTTGTTTTGCTTGCAACAGCGCCAATTCGCTCATAAAATCCGTATAGGATGGATTTGAATATCTCCCGTTTTCTTTTGTTTGTTGCTTTGTCTAACTCGGGTATGCCACGGGGGAAGTTGTGGATTTGAGATAAAGGTCCCCAAGATAGACGGACTGAAAACTCAACGCGTTTCTCATAGTTGTTCGCACAATCTTTTGCGAACTGGTCTTCAAAATTAATCATAATCGTTTTTTTTAATTGTTTAACATTTTTGAGATTTCTCCCAATCGCTACGACTGCGCCAATAAACGAAGGATACTTTTTGCCGACTACCATCGGGGGTAATAAAACAATCTTGTTCCCAATCTCCGTTTTTGTATTCAAAGAAGCGAAGTTTGGTGCCAGATGGTAGTCCCATATTAGAAAGGTCGTGATGCTCAAATCGCTTCACCTGCTCTTTGTTCTCAAAGAAGCAATCAAACGGCTCCTGGTCAGGGCAGGTAATCTCGTAGCGGTAAGGGTACTGATTGGAAGAAGAGGTGGTAATTGGATTAGAAGGGGTTAAAGATGTTTCCATTGTTAATGATTTAAGGTGAATAATAAACTGAATATCAATTAATAATAGCCATATATGGCGTTTGTGAAAAGGGCATAGCAATCCCTGCCGGGCAGATTTTATCTCCCCGGATGGTTAAGCATATCGGGCGCTCGTACGCTGCGCCTGATATGCCTAAATAAGCAAGCCGATAAGAAATAGATTAGCGAAGACCCCAAAAGGAGTTTCGCCGAAGAGAGCAGGACCACGATTATCAAGTGGTCGTAAGAAGTAAGTGGCGAGACCAATAGGTTTCGCCCAAATCAGTAGCGCAAGATGTCAAGGAACTATGTGCGGCGGTCGTCGGTCGCTTTGACCGATAGAATAACAATAATCGTGCCATAAATCTAAAGAATTATGATTTCAACGGAAAATAATTTAGATTAGTGAAAAATAATATAGATTTTATTTGGATGTAAATCTAAATTATCCTATCTTTGCTCTTGGAAATATAAAAAACGACTATGAACGCACTGCAATTATTCGTCGCAAACCTCTGCGAGACCCATAATATACAGAAGAAGGAACTCGCGGAAAAGATAGGCATTTCTCCTGCGACATTAAGCCAAAACCTTGCAAAAGGAAAGCCCTCAAAGAAAACCTTTGGCAATCTATCAAGGGCATTAGGGATACCGGAGGAAGATATTATTCGGCAATACGAGGAGTGTGTTCAATCTTCGGTGGTATCCGATACACAAGAGATTGTCTCATCATTTAATGCAAAACGCGCTCTCCCTACTGCATCTATGATGGGGGACCCAAAGGCAGCAGTAGAAGAGTTTTTAGCCGCCATTGTTTATGACATAACCGCTACAATCACATATAAGAACAAATCTCTTTATGCCTCATCGTGGAAAGAGACGAAAGACATTGTGCAGACAATTGAGACTATATTTAATATGCAGGAAAAAGGGACCGAAACGGCAGCGAAAGCGATTGAAGACCTCCTCATCTCCAAATACGAAAAGAAATAAGGATTGCCCGATACAAGAAGTGCCTCGCAGATAACTACGGGGCACTTTTCTTATATTCACTTGTTTCAGTAGTGATGGTTATTGACCGCCACCCTCTCTCGCCTCTTTCATAATCTGTTCAAGGGCTTCCTTAGTCTTTCCCTGCTCTCCTGTTGTCAAACTGCCCAAGTAAATCTCTGTGGTCCTAATACTGGCGTGCCCGAGCATTTTTTGAATAACCGCCTTGTCTATCTTACCTTGGAGTAATGTTGCATAGGTGTGTCGTGCGTTATAGGTAGTTATCTTTCCTATCCCTTTTTCTTCACAGATTTCAGCCAACCCTTTATTGATTTTCTTAATTATGTTCTTCTTTCTCTCCCTAATTTTGTTTTCATCATCCAAGCCAGCATAGAAGGGAAAGACATACTCGTTGGGTTTGGTCCGCACAAGCCGTCCATATTTTTTAATTATCTCTATCGCCTCGTCCGGCATATCCATTTCAATAATCACATCTGTCTTTTTTGTTTTCTGCCGCCTGAATGAAAGGTGATATGACGATTTTGTCTCTGTTATATTGGCGTTCGTAAAGGAAAAAATGTCGCCAAGGTTTGCACCTCCAAGCAGAAAAGAGAGGATAAAGAAATCACGCGAAAACATCCGTCCCTTATCGTTGCTTTCATACACAATGATTATGCGCAGTTCTTCCGTAGTTAGTGATTTCTTTTGCCTTCCAACTGATTGCAAAGAGTTTTTATTAAAAGGGTATTCGCGTATAATCTTATGCTTCTCAATATAATGATTATACACAGCCCTCAAACCCCGAAAGTAGATATTAATCGTATTTTGGCTTATTTCCCGCACCGGAATGCTTTGTTTTGCCCGCTTCGCCTTCTGCTTGCTCCTCTTTTTATATTCAGCCCGAATATAACTTTCAAAACGAACAAGGAACTCTTTGGTTATGTCATTTATGGTGCAGTCCGGTTTATAGGAAAGAAGCCATTTCTTGCCCGAATTATAACTTTCAATGGTGGATATTGATAGGTTGTTGTTGTCCAAGAAATACTCATCATAAGCCGCCTCTATTCCTTTTCCTGTCTTTGGACGGATGCCCTTTTTATTAAAGGCTTTTTCCTTGTATTGATACCTAAACTCCTCAAAGGAGAAGGATGTCCCTAACTCATCAATAATATGTTCGGCTATTATACGACAAGCATCCGCCTCGCTCTTGGCAGTTTTGGTTTTCTTCAAGTTGTCGTTTGCAAACTCTCCATTGGTCAATAGCGTTTTGCAAGTGGTGTTATAATAGCGAGGCACGCGATTATATGTTATTCTCACTTTGAGTAATCTGCGAACCTCTTTGCTTTTTGGATTAAGGACAACTTTTGCTTTTGGCTTATCGTACATTTTTGACTATCTTTGCATATACAAAGTTAATCCTTTTACCAAAAGGAACAACAAAAGGAACAACTTTTTTTAAGAACAAGACGGAAAGTAGCGATAACACCACGCTCGTAAGAGATTGATTATCAGCGTGACTCTTAGCAAGTTAAGAACAGACCAGAACAAACGACTAATGCCTGTTAATCAGGGGGTCGTAGGTTCAAGTCCTACTTGAGGAGCAACTGATAATCAAGCACTTACGAAAACGTAGGTGCTTTTCTTTTTTATATCAGTCGCAAAAAAGTCGCAC
>JAEEGI010001498.1_pt1 | contig 58148 bp, 92 predicted proteins | sample 8958751 | NCBI WGS metagenome assembly JAEEGI01 (sample SAMN16246545, study PRJNA631951) | gut metagenome | biome: gut microbiome; feature: rumen; material: KS-attached | host: Bos | place: Iran: Karaj | collected 2018-10
GCCCGACGGCGTGGAGTCCACTGGCTACATTTTGAGGAAGACGCTCAAATGAAAATTAAACTGTCAGACGACGAGCGTGACTATTTAGCCGACAAGACCTTCTGGGACTGGAAGCGAGCCGAGATAGACGTGATGTGCACGAAAGCCCCATGGATAGAGAACGAAGAGGCTAAAAAATATTTCGCTGAGCAGGAAAAGTTCTACAAGGACTTATATAATAAACTAAAATTAGAGGAGGAGAAAAGTAACGATGGCAAGAATTGATAAGGGGTTAGTCATATTAGTCGGACGCGACCGTGAGAATCCGCGAACGCATCGCGAGGCGTTTGAAATCACAGACGGATTAGGAGAGATGCTGGACAAACATATTAAGCGCAACAACCTTAATAAGAGTGAGTTCATTAGAGAAGCCGTTGCGGCTAAACTTGAGGCGGAGATGCTGAAAGAGCCACTTATTAAGGACGAGAAGGTTCGCAAGGCTGTTAGGGCATGGGCAGAGGCTTGCAACTTAAAACATGTCACTTATAAGCAGGCTTCAAACGAATTTTACGATGCTAATACTAGAGGTGCATTTGCAATTAGATTCACGCTCATGCCAGTTGAAGTTTATCTAGAAGATGGAGAACACTATACCATCGCCGAACTCTGCGGAGAGGAGGAAGAATGAAAATCCAAGGAAAAGAAACTAAGTATAATATCGGCGACATTGTGATTATGGCGTGGGTGGACTGCGACCCTGAGTTGGCGGTGATTACTGGCATTAATCTTAGGTACGATGATTTCAATCTAGACGGAGACACGAGCCATATTTTAACCTATAGAACAACTCGGCTAATGGGGGCAGACCGCGAGCCGTACGAGGGGTCTGCTGGAGCTTTCCTCTGTAAGATAACTGACGCTGAGGCAGTCAAAAAGTATGCCCCTGAGATTAGGGAAGCATTTATCAACCATGGTTTTAAGGAGAAGGAGGAAGATGATGGCGAAGAGGGCGATGAGTAGAAAAGATATGTTCCTAGCGTATAAGCGTGAGCTATGCTCATTCGATGGAGTCGACGGCTTGATAGACCCAGAGTGGACATACCTCGCCGACTATGACCTGTTCACCAGCCATAAGGACGCCGAGTGGATACCGATTATGGACGGCAAAGATGAGGCTGGGTTCATGGTGGTGCTTAAGGGCGAACTCACCAAAGACCACGATGTAGACTACTTTATATGGGACACCTACACTGCCCCGTCCCACCGGCGCAAAGGTCTAATGAAGAAGGCCGTCATGGATTATATAAGCAAACACCCTGGCAAATATGGCCTAGTTATGATGGATAAAAACACGCCGTCACACCTATTCTGGGAAGCCACAATCGGAGAATTTGACGAAGTGCGAAGATGGGTCTGGCCGGGGTGCCATTTATTTATAGTAAGAGAGGAGGAAGAATGAGCAAAAACAAAGGATTATTCACATTCGACGAAGACAACCATAGGTATGTTCCAATCGCTCAGGCTGATGGGGTTATCGATTGTATGGACTATGAGCAGTCAGAACCAACCGAGCCACTTATCAAGGACGAGAAAATACGCAAGGCAGTCCGAGCGTGGGCAGAGGCGAACGATATAGAACGAGTGTGGCACGAATATTCATCATGCTGGCTTCGTGGTAATGGGTTAAAAATAGAGCTAGAAAACGAGGTCGTCGACCTTGAGCAGAAAAACTACACCATCGCCGAACTCTGCGGAGAGGTGGAAGAATGAGTTGTAAGAATTGCGAAGAAAATCCAGTTGAAACATATGTAAGAATTGGAAATGGAAATGTCATGATAGTCGGCTGCGCGGAACACTTGCGAGAGCTCATCATGAAGTTAAGAGATAGCAAGGAGGAACAATGAGCAGCCAAGAAGATTCAATCATAGAACAAGAGGTCGAGGACTACTGGATGAGCCAAGGCGAGGCTGTCTATCGAGAGATGTGCGAGGAGGAGGATGAATAAAAAAGACTACGAAGTTAAGAAAGTAAGTAAATGGGAATGCCCGGCTGAGACTGGCGTGCCGTTAATCACGATGCCTAACGTGCCACGCCCACTGCATGGGTTGCCACCACGCAAGATTATGGGCGAATCCACATGGAACCATGTGCGTAAGCGTTGTTATTACGACGCTGGGTATAAGTGCGAGATATGTGGCATTGACCCACCTAAAGGACAGCTCCACGCCCATGAATTGTATTCATATGATTGGAAAGAGGGCACAGGTACATTCAATAGATGTATCGCCATCTGCAAACAAGACCACGACTTTATACATAGCGGTCGCCTGATTACTATGTATAAGAATGGCAATCCGCTTTACCCAAAATCGTATGTGTTATCGGTCGTAGAAAAAGGGTTTAAGTTGATAAGTGAGTATAATAAAACGGCTAAGAAAAAACTACGAGCGTACGCAACGTTCTTAGAATATCTGAAGACGGATATCGGCCCAGAGGTAGAGGCATTGATAGATAAATATAATATCGACTTTTATTCGGAACCTAAGCATATCGCTAAGTGGGAAAACTGGAGGCTGGTCTGGTGCGGGAAAGAATATCCAACCCCATACGCTAACCAGGGCGAGTGGATCGAGGCTATGGAGAAAATCAGCAAGAATGATAATATGCGAGACATTAAAAACCCATTCCGGGGAGGAGCATTCGATGAAATAGAGGCGATGATAAAAGACAATTGACAAATCAAAACCCTTCTGCTAATATAGTGGTAGAGGGGGACTATAAAAGGCAACAAACGAAAGGAGAAGTTTATGAGCCAAATCAAAAAATTACTAGCAGTCGTCGAGGATATTGACGACCTTAAACCGGTGGATGACATGGAGTTAGCCCACATAGGTTGGCTAGTCAAAAAAGAAACTATTATTAACGAACTCACGATGCTAATGCATGATACCGATAGCAAGACATACAAACAGGTATTGCGTGAGGCAATTGAATTTATTGAGGAAGGAGAAATTTAACATGGCAGGTCCAGTTGAAGAAAAGAAACCATCATTAGTCGAATACTTAGTCGATTATATTTTTGAAACCGGTCACACGGAAGACTGGAATAAAATAGACCTAGGAGAAGTGCTAGCATGCGACTTTGCAGAGAGCGCAAGAGATTACGCCATGACCGACGCCGAAGAGGTTATGCTAGCCGGAGTCTTGGAACGATATATCGAAGAGCAGTTAGGCGACGCCATTGATGAGAAAATAGCAGAGCAGGTCGAATCTGCTAGGGAATGGCGCGACGCTGCAGATAGCGCAATTAATAACTAAGGAGAAGTAAATGGCAGGCACTCGCGAAGGAGGTAAAAAGGCTGCCGCTACTAACAAGCAAAAGCATGGGAGCGATTTCTATGCGAGGATTGGTAGTATGGGCGGTCGCAATGGCCACACTGGTGGCTTTGGTAGCGGCACAGTCGGCAAAGACGGACTGACCGGCCAAGAGCGTGCGGCAGTAGCTGGGCGCAAGGGTGGTCAGATAAGCAAGCGCGGACCATCTAAGCATCCGCACATTACCGACGAAGAGGTCGAAAAAGCCAAAGCTAAAAAAGAAAGGGGAGGCTGGAAATGGCTCTTTTCAGGAAGAAAAGACAGGCAGTAGATAAAGTGGAGGCGAGGTTCCAACAGGCGGTAGACCTATTCAAAGACCTCGATAAGAGAGAGTTCAGGCGCCTCATTGAGGGGATCGAGCTCACTTGGGAGGGGTACAACAAAATTCGCCAAGTCCAAACAACCGACGAAAAGGAGAGCGCGGACGTGGCAAAGATAGAAAAAGAATTAGACTTTAAGGAGATGTAAATGTTCGGTAAAAGAACTCGTGAACGCCTAGAGGCGTTAGAAGATATGGTGGTGGAAAGCCGCTACGAAATCGCAAAGCTTAAAGACGAGGTGTCTTGCCTTAAGCGATGCAAGTGTGCATGCAAGAAGGATGCGCCTAAGCGTCGTGGTCGCCCACTCGGCAGCAAAAACAAACCAAAACGCCCACTAGACAAAAAGTAAAAAAGAGCCCCGGTTCGCCGGGGCTTCTTTTATTCTTGGCCAATCTTCTTTTGGTTCGCCCATTTATCTGTGATGTATATACTTGGAGGGTTGGATGAAGCCGAGTGACCTTCGGCCGTCTTCATCTCTTTCCACTTACTGCCGTCATAGATATGTGCCACGCCGCTACTGCGATTGTGTGACTTCCAGGCTGAGCCATCTAACACTGCGCCTGGGCGATAGTCTACTTCGATATCCACTGGCACCTGCGTCGCCTCGGAGTACACCGAAGACGGGAACGCGCGAGGTAGGGATTGCGTTGGGGCTGGGTCTGAGTTGGCGAAGTAAAGTAAGCGTAGCTGACCGCTCTTAGTGAGGGTCGCCGAAGGTAAACCGTTTACGAGACCAGTCACGACCTGGATGGTGTTCGTCAAATCTGAACAGATGGCGACGCCCATATCGTTGTAGGCTATTCTCTGCCAGCCGTTGCCGCTATTGTACTGCGCCTCGGCGCAGATGCGATACGCACTAGTTACGCCACAGATACCCCACGATTCGGCGTTAGAGGTCTGCCCAGCGTGCTGAAATGTAATCACGCCAGCGTCGCTCAAAGTCCAGCGCACGGTTGTGTTGAGCCAGATAGCGCCGCGCCCGAATGGGCCAGGGTAATCATGGCCGACCCAGTCTACTGATTCTGTTCTTAAGTTAAGTGTTCCTGTTTGAGCCATTTAACTCTCCTTAAACTGGGATTGGTGGGTATTCGTCTACTGGTGGGTCAAGCTGCTCACGATAAGTCTGAGTTGGCTGCTTAGTAGCCGTACTTCTAGTTGGGCGTACGAGCACCTGTAATGCGTTCAGACGAGATGCATTCCAGCGGATATTATTGATAACGCTAGACACTTCGTCTGGCACGCGCTGACCGTCATAGGTAGGATTAGTCAGATAGCCATATTGGCCTGTGCCCCAGCTCGTGTTCGAGCGAAGGCGGAACTCATGATGGAGGTAGGCCTCTTTGCCTTTAGGTACAATAAACGTGAATGAGGAGCGCATGGACTTTGAACCCCACGGAATGTAATAGTTACTCTTGTTTCCGTTTAGGTCTTCGATGGCGCTCGTGCTGTCGTCCTGCAAGGTGGAGGCTTCTTTGGTAATGTCGATTCCTTCGCCGACAATTACTGGAACCACGATGGAGCGGAAGTTCACGTTATGACAATACTTAGAATGGATAACCTGGATGCCATAGTTGACGGTCACCTCAAGCGCATACTTACCGAAGTATTCTGGAGCCTTATGGGCTAAGTCTAGGTCAATACGGTCGTTATAGATACCGTAGTACCATGGGAAGTCTGGGTCATCAGGCACGGAGTCGCGCATATAATCAATAACAGCGCCGTCCATAGGCACGACGGACATCTTGCATTCCTTAATACAGCCACAGTCATCTTTTACGAGCACGTGGTAATAGCCTTCATTGTCGGTGTCCATTACACAGTCGCCGGCATCCGGGATATGGTAGTTGCGCCATGCGGCTGGCTTTGGCTTACAGCCGTCGCCACAATCGGTACAGCCTGGGTCATAGACTAATAGATCGCAGGAGTCCGCGTCCGGCACTTCCACGTCACGCAAGTCATCAAGGTTAATAAGTTCGCCTAGTTGGCGACCAGAGATGATAGACTGGCCACACTCGCCATTATAGATGAGGTTAGCCGCTGAAAAGTCAGTTGTTAGGTCGGTACAAGTCTCTGGGTTTTTAGGCATCTTAACTCTATGCAACTGGCCGCATAAGTTGAAGAGCCATGTAGAATTATCATATGGGTCTACTTGAACATCAAGCCCACAGGTATAACTTGCGGGTTGGCATTCGTTGCAGCCACAAGGATTACATTTGTTGCAATTGCTCATACTATGATTATACCTATCTTAGTAGCACAGGGACGAAAACTAATCGCTCTGCTTGTTGATATAATCGATAATGCGATTAACGGTGGCGCAGAATTGGTCTGGCAACTTACGCATCATCTCTGGTGTAACATGCGGTATCTTCATACCACTATTATACTAAAAAATATTACTGTACGATAATCTGTTGTAAAATAAAGGTATGATAAACCAGGAAGTTGACCCGTTTATTTCTGCGTATAGGGACAGCCTCGAGCGTCAGCGAGACCTAGGGTTCCAGAGTTTGGAGAACCAGAGGCGTCTTGACCAGCGGTCTATTATGGCCGGTGCGAATAAAGCTGGTATGCTTTACTCTAATTTTCCACAGCGTGACAAAATTAAATACGACACGCAGACATATCAGCCTGGAGTCGTAAAGATACAGCAGGGGTATCAAACGGGCTTGCAAAAGTTGCGAGAAAACATCATCAATACCTCTAACCAACTTAAGACTATTAACGAGGCTATCGCTGAATTGAACGCCGCTTAAAGTTATGCTATATTGATAGTAGTTAATAAAAGGAGTTCCTAGATGGAAGAGACTAGCATAGCCAAGAAAGCTAACCAAATCGTCAAGAAGGCTCTCGAGCGCTTGACCGAAGAGCGAGATATTAAACAATTCAGCCCAGTACCGGAGATTTTTAACAATGCCTCTGGTATGGTCAACAAGAACGAAATCAAGGGCGCACTGCTCGACACCTGGATGGTTTCTCAAGCCACCAATATTGTATTCTTGCTCTGGCGCCGTCAGATCGAGCATGACGACATTGAAAAAGAATGGCGCGAACTCCCTACCACCGATGAGGTAGCACTCAAATACGAAAACCTCTTAAAGGAAGACCAGAAGATTGCCGACGCTCTCGAGGCACAGCGCCGCAAATATATGGACGCGCAACACGAGCTTGATATCTTTAAGGCTGTCTTGAACGGCGAGAGTAAAGAAACCGCAGAAGCTCGCTACAAAGAATACCAAGAGAAGCTCGCTAAATCTATGGGGGCTTAATCCCTATGGGGAAGTTCTGGTATGTAGATGCGAATGGCAAACGCAAGCGCACGCCTGCTGGCGTCAAGCATGAGTACGAGAAATTCCAAAGTTCAGAGAAAGCAAAGAAAGACCGAGCGGCACGCAACAGCGCACGTCGCTCGGCTATTCGTTCTGGTCGCGTAAAGGTCGGCGACAATAAAGAAATCGACCATAAAAATAGCTCCCCAAGAGACAACAGGCCGGGGAACCTTAGGGTGGTATCTCGTCGCACGAACCGCGCTAAGAAAGAAAATTCCCGCCGCAGGGGCAGCCGTAGGAATAAGAGTTCATGGGGTTTATAGATGAGAAGAGAATCGTTTTCAACCGCCCCTATGACGACCCGTACAGAGTTCTAGCGACACACATAGTGTCGTATTGGTCGCCAGCGGCAGTTAAGCGGTTGATGACGAACAACAGTTTCGTGAAGAGCGTCATAAATAAAGAGGCCAGACTGATGGACATCAGCGGCATCTTTTTGGATTGTATCGACCAAGAGGTTATCTCTAAGGACCACTTGCGCCAGAAGAATGTCTACCTCAAGAAATTGGGGGAGTTTTATTATAGCGAACTTGACCTGCCACGCTTGCGCGCAGAGGTCAAGAAGTTCGCAGATGAGCTCGGAGTAGATATTAGTTGAACTGGCGTGGCTGGACTTCGGCCTCAACTGATACGAGGTTAGCCTGGCGGCGGAAGGTTTTTGTCTTCACGCGAATCTGAATCGCTGAGCACCTTAGCCTCATGCCGATAATAGACATGCGATAGATAGCGTTTTCCTCGTACACGTCCTCGAACGGGAACGCAGTCTCAGGCGGTTCTTGGACAGTAATAGTATCCCAGACTGGCTGACGATACCACTTATCATGACCCCTAAACTGGGTCATATTTTGTTTGTCTCCGTTCACGGAGATATACCAGTGGCGGTTGGCGTTGTTGATGACCTTTACGTGGATGCGCTTAACGATAATATCAGCGGCGTTGCCAGGAAGAGACAGGTACTTAGTGTCGCGTCGGAACACGATAGGAGTGTCTAGACGGGCCCACACGTCCTCTGCGTAGAGGCGCATGATGCACGGATAGTCTGGGTGGATACCAATAAGCTCTTCGGTCTCGTCAAAGCGAGCGTCGCAGAACGGAATGTCTACGTCTTGGAACCATGGGTATTGCTGATAGTTCATCTGCATATCCCAGACCAAGCACTTCGCGCGATGGTCGACGCTGTCAGTATAGTTGAAATAAAGTTTATTGGCGTAGCCCCAAATCTTGCGCGGCTTCGTCATATCTACGCGGTCGTAATGGCTATCTACTGTCGTTGGTAACATGCTCCAGGTGGCCCCAGAATAGCGCCTGATGCCTTCTTTTTGGTCGAACGAATACAATACGCCTTTATAGTTACAAACGTCTCCCTGGGCCTGTACGCCCGCAGAATCGACATATGTGGATATCTGAGTAGGGGTATTGTCTTCTAGCCCGGTGCTTGAGCTGCCGCCATAGGTCTGGAAGATGGTGAAGAAAGTCTTGCCTAAGAACATAATCTGGTCAGAGGCGTACTCTACCATAGCAGTAATAGGCGTGAGGGAGGTGTCGTACGGACTACGGTTAGGCGTATAGAAGCGATACGGGAACAGCTCGAAGTTCGGGCCGTCTTTCTCGATAGAGGAAATCTGGACAAGGTTCGGATCGTTGCGGAATCCAGAGAGGAAGAGGCGGTTATTGTGGAACATAATCAGACTGGCGCCCACGACCGGGCGAGCGTCCACAAACTCAATGCTCTCGATAGTCTTGGTGCCGCCCTCTGTAACAGTGTAGGAGACGGTAATAGTTGAACCTTCGCTTGGAGAGCCGCCAATTAGCGAGATGCCGTAAGTGGAAAGCGATACCTGGGTGTCATTGTACTCCCAGTGGCTATTATGGTAGGTAAAGATGTATGTACCAGAGGCTCCGCCTAGGTCAGAGCTATACCAGGTCTCGTTGTTTATTTCGGCCTTTACGCTGTCTGCGGAACCCGCAGGGAAGGCTTGGCTGACCCACTCACCAATCTTAAAGCGCTGAAGAGGGGAGTAGCCGTCCACGTAATAAACCCACGTCACCTTGTTGGTGTCAGTAGCCTGGGCGATATTTAGCTGCTCCACACGGCCATCAACCTTGATGTTGGTGCCAGTAATGAGCTTATTCATTTCTTTATCATAGATGAGGACTTCGGCGCCATTGCCGTTCTTCACGCAGAAGATGTCATAGCGATAGCCATTAAGCGATACGCTCGCGCCTGTCTTCATATTATCAATGCGGTCGACCGGGACCGATACGTAGTCACTGTAAATCAGGCCAATGAGCGGACGGTTTGGATATGGCTCGTAGTTGTATTCTTCTGTGACGAGCTCGTTCTTATCCTGTAAGTGGTATACGCAAGCCGTATGGTTGCCCTTGCCTGTGGCCGCGATTTCAATCTTGCGGCCGGTATTAAATGGGTTAGCTGTACGTTCCTGGTCGACTTCATTCCAAATTTCCATGCGCACATAGAGCTTACCCTTAGGGTTCGCCTTCTGTGGCACGATAGTCATAGAGTGTAGAGTAAAGTGTTCAAATCTGTCAGCAGAGACCTTGCATAGGTCGATAGCCGTTTCATAGATAGGCTCAGCGTCTGGCTTAGTCGAGAAGTAGATAGACAGAATGCCGGTGCACTCACCTGTGTTCTTGAGCGTAATGGTGTTGCCGACTACTTTGCCAGTATATGGTAGCTCAAAGCGTATCTGTTTACCTTGCCAGAGTTCTATCGTGGCCTGGATATCACTCTCCGAGAAATCACTATCCTCTCTGTATGCGCCGTCGAGTAGTAGGAACTCGCACCCCTGCACCGACGCCGAGTTCGCGCGCTGGGTGATGAGATTGTCAGAATTGTAACGCCCGTTAATGTAGTATGGGCTCGAATAGAGCGATGAGTTAATATCGTCAGATGTTGTGTCTAGACCGAAGTTATTTGTGAGCGAGAAGCCATCGTGGATACGACGGCTCGTGCGCGTCTGCGTATCGGTTGGCGCATAAGAGCCTGGATAAAGGCGGTTATTCGCATAATAGACAGGCACGCGCCCATGTGGGTGCGGGTTATTTTGCCACCGAACGGACATACTATTGTTCTCCTAAGATTACTGGTTCTTCGTTGCCCCAACGGCGGTTGAGCGCTTGGATCGCCTCTGTTACCTTCTTATTGTCGAGATAGGCACTAATGTCAGCGGCGAAGGCGAAGTCATCAGCCTCATGGTACCAGACGACGCGCATAACATCTAAGATGAGGTTCTCGGCCACGGCCGAAATATCCATTGAAATGGTCTCATTTATGTCGGTGACTGGCTTCGGAATGCCGTAGGCAATATAGTCAATCATAATCGGCACGTCAGACGGACGGTCTAACACTAGCCAGATATGGTCGCCCTCTTGTTCAATCGTGTATTGGCATGGGCGCCCCTGCTCTTTTAGTTCAATAATTCCATTGGTGTTATAGAACTCTACGTTGTCCTTATTGCAAATCTTTAGTGGGCACGGCTTGCCGCCAGTAGAGGTCGCGAAGTTCAGGACAGGCGTGTTCATAATGCGGCGGAACGAGTCGCCGTTCAAATCCCAGCGGTAATGCCCTTTCGCATCTAGCTGGTATGTCATGTGTTTTGCGAAGAGTTTCTCCAATTTAGGAACGCGTGGCAATTCGTTAAATGCCCAGTTAAGAGCGTTAATCACGAACTCGTTTGGGATATCCACAGTGCCGTCTCCTACTAGAGAACGAAACTTCTTACTTAGCTCTAAGACTGTGTAAATCATACCATTATTATAGCAAGAGCCAGATAACGTCATCAAAAAACCGCGCAGTTGGCCACGAGTGCCTTATACGCGGTTTATAATCTTTACCACACATGGTGGTTAGTTCATGCCGAAGACAGGAATCGAACCTGCGCGCACCGAGTTGATACCCTTCACGGTGCTCCCCGGTATCCTGAGAACCACTGCGCCTCCGTGGCTCGCTTCGGCGTATTTGGTGGCGGTGGTCGGGGCTATTTCCGGATGGCTAGAGCGACTAGCTTCCCTTACGACGTCATACGTCAGCCATGGCACCCCTAGGCCATAACTATATTATACTATATCCCTTGTTAGCTTCCTTGGTTAAGCACCCATATATCGCCAGCGGTAGAATATGTGGCCGTACTAGTAGTCACGCCATCAATCTTTTCTTGCGATTCAATCGCTGCGTTGACAATGCTGCTGCGGCAAATAAAAGCAGTATTGTCGATAAAGGAATGTTTTGTGATGATCGCGACCTCGTCGTTTATCCTAAACGGAACGAACCCAGAGTATTGGCCAATGAGGATTGTGTCGTCTCGCATAATACGGACATTGCCATTCTCGATAGTGCAAAGGACGCCATTAAGGTTGCTACTGCTGTTGCTCTCGTAGAGTCTATAAATAAGAAAAATGGAGGTGGAGTCCATCTTTATCATCCCCAAGACGTCGCCGGAGTAAGAGGACGAGAGGAGCTGTACCTCCTGACCGAGGGTGATGGTTCCGCCAGATATCGAGCCCACCCTTATGTAGGCATATTCTCTCGCACCGGTGCCACGGCCGTAAGTTACGACATATGTGTCAGACGAAAGGAGCGCGGTGCTGGGCGTACTCCCGCTCGCAGCTATCTGCAGCGGCGTCCCCGGCGTTATTGTTGTGCCAGAGATAGAGGCAACTACGACATTTGGGGCACCATTAGCTACATAGGTAATCAGGGCGGTCGAAGAATTAACGATATCTATGCCGTAAACGGTTCCACTGTAGGACTGTGTCGTTATTTGCGTATCAGTGCCGGGGGTTAGGGTGTTCCCAGAGATGGCGCAAACGCAGGCATGGGCGTAATTGCTGACACTATATGTGACTAGAACGGTTGATGAATTTATCGCTTTTATGCGGTTTCCGCTTGTATATGTGGTCATAGGAAGCATATTTTGCCTGGTACCCACTGTGATATTGTCCCCAGATATCGTACAGACGCTGCCTTTTAACAAATCATCTGGATTTTCCCTGAAAGATACAATGACCTTCTGGCTCCCGAGATAGTCGACCATTATCGCGCCCTCAAGATATTCTGTGCCGCTGGAAAGCGCAACAGGGGTTCCGACAGTAATAGTGTCACCAGAAACGGTGCAGATAACTGCATAGGCGGTTTTGTTATATGGGTACGCCAAAAAAATTTTATTTGCCGCAATTGCAACACCGCTGAAATTGCCGGACGCAGAAGAACTCGAAGCATCGGTGGCAATCGTAGTAGTCTCGCCGCTGATAATTGGAGAACGCCAGTTGCTGACTAGCTCAATAAAAGTGTTCGGCAGTATTGGGTCAGAAACTGAGTAATATTGGACTTTTTCGCCATTTGTTATTCGGTCAGGTAGAAGGGCAGAGATGGCTTCTGCCATTTCGCTTGGTAAATAGGTGGCGTTCTCCCCCGTCTTAGAACGAATCGCATTGGCTATCTTTTCATAATTGAGCTCGTCTGTTAGTACTTTTGTCATATTAAAACCTCCTTATATCGGCATCACCATCATACATCGTATCGCCCGCAAAGGTCCACACGTCGCCCGCAGTAGAGGTGGTGATATCGTCTATGGTCACACCATTAATCTTCGTCTGCGACGCCCTTGCCACAATATCCCCATAGATAACACCTCCCCTTGTGCCATAGCTTCCAGCGAAAAGAACCATCTTGTTTTCAGATAGCACAGTCAAGGACGGCGTGCCATTATTAATCAGCGTGTTGACTGTGCCTTTGGTAGTTATCGCGCTATCAGAGGTCTTGAAAAAGGCCACTTTATGCCCAGAGCTATAATACGCAACTGCTATCGTTGACGCGTCTAAAGCAGCAATGGCGGTAGGCGGAGTGTTCTGCTCCTGGAGAATAGGGGCAGGAGTCCCGACACTTATTGTCGTCCCATAAACAGAACAGAGCACTCCATACATTGATGAATTAGGCACGCTACGGTAGGCGAGAAATACTTTGCCTGGAGCTGAAAGGCAGGCCACTGGATCGCCCTTGTATCCAACAGAGTCGGACGTGATTAAGGTCGGCAAACTGGCGGTCACCACGCTGCCTGACACGGAAAGCATAATGGCGTACAGCCCGCCGTAGGTAGAAGCTCCTTCTGCCACTCTTTGATATGCTAAGAAAACCGAATCCGACGCCACCGCGACAGCCCCAAACCTCTTGGTAGCAATGTCGCTATACGCGCCGGTGGCCACCACCACTTCTTCGCCGGCAGAAATTACTCCGTTACTGATTGTGCAGACTACGGCGCACACGTCCCCTCCAGTTATCACGAGCACGGAAGATTCAGAAAGTTTAATTACGGTCAATTTCCCGGTTCTAGAACTTATTTTCGTCGCAACACCAGGGGTTATGTTGTCGCCAGAGACGGTGCAAAGCATGGCCTGTACGCCGCCTCCCCCATAAAACGCCACAAAAACCAAAGTGGGGGTAAGGGCGACTGCCTGAGATAGGGTACCGCTCCCCGTTGACGAAGACAGCTCTACCATTTTTGAGGCGTCCCTTGTTATAGTGTCTCCCGAAATAGTGCAAACGCAGGCATATGTTTTTCTTGAGTAGGAAAAGGTCGCGAAAACCCTATCTTGGTCAAGCCGCGTGGTGCTGTTAGTGTCGTCATTGTTCGTTCCACCAGAAATCGTAACAGATGCGCCGGCGGACGGGTTTTCGGCAATGTTGTCCACTAGTTCTACAAAAGTATCTGCCGGAATATCAGAAGATGCTGCCTTATATTGCTTAATAACGCCATTCGTGATGTCTGCCCCAGCGGGTATTGACAAAATCGCGTCATCAAGATTGGCCATGTTCTTATTGGCTGGGATAGTACCGCCTTTAGTCTGCACGGCATCATATGCGTTCGTAATATGGCCGCTAAGCGCGGTCAGTTCGGTTGCTATACTCATACACCTGCTCCTATATTAAGTGTGTTTAATATCGATTCAACATCCCCAATAGCGGCATAAATCACTCTGTTTTGAACAGGGTTTGTAGAAGTTTCGCTAAATTGAGAATCAACCACAAAGCCTAAATCGGCCAAAGACTTATTGCCAACAAGAGTTACACCATTAATGCTTGGCTTGTTTATGAGGCGGACGTAGTCAGTATAGTTAATAAGAGTAGGAACGCCGTCAGAAGTATACAGATATACAGCACCAGACCCTTCATAATAAACAAGCATATTCTTATAAGCGCCATTAACAGGCGGAATAGTCGTTTCATTTCCCATGCTCGCAGGAATGGTCGTCTTGTGGAAGATGACGCATTCGCTCGGATTATTAATTTGTAGAACAGCCGGACTCGCGTGACCGTCGGCCTTCTGGTCATTGCAAGTAGAACAGTTCTTTTTCTTTGCAAAGTTAATCATATTTTTATTATACCAAGCCTATACGCCTGTGCCACTATTTAACGTTTGGAGTACCGACTCGACATTGCCAACCGTGTCGTAGAACAGTTTGGCGCTCGGATATTGAGAGTTGGTGGAAGAGCTAGACACGCTCGTGACGAGATTGCTAGTAGTCTGGATGCCGGTGACTGCGCCGTGAGCACCATTGACGCTCGTCACGCCAGTTGAGCTGGTAAGGAAGCCAGAGTTGTTGGTCAAGTCCGAGGTCTTAGTTGGTACGGTGATATTGGCTGTCACGTTAGAGGAGGCGTTTGCGGTGAATGTTTTAACCGTCGAACCGTTTTTCTGGATGGTCAAGGTTGCATTGTTGACGGTAGGGATATCAGAATAAAGAGCAAGTTTTTTCTCGCTTATTTTTCTCCACCAATCTTCATACTCATCCCATACATAACCACCAATATATGCTTCAGAAATATCACTTGTTGGTTCGTTTATGTTTACATAAGCAAATGAACCAGTATGGTCATCCCCATGCGTCTTAAGGGCCATTGGCGTAGTTGTTGTTCCATCACCAGCGACATATAACGGGGTAATATTTGTAGTTGTTGACGCCCCAGTTCTTTTCTTAATTTCGGGGACTGTTGGTTTGTTTGCTAGGTCGTTATAACTACCAGATGTGGCAACCGTAGCTAAGTCGCCAGAGGCAACGAAGTTGGAGTCGTTCGTAATATCCGATGTCTTAGTTGGAACCGTAATGTTAATCGTCTTATTGCTTGTAGCGTTAGCAGTGAACGTACCGGCAGAGGTGCCATTTTTCTGGATAGTTAAAGTGGCGTTGCCAACTGTTGGCTGAGAAGCGCTGATAGTATTGTCGGCGGCTATCGTGATATTCGTGCCAGCCGTTAGTTTATCCTGCTTGAGCGTGTCTATATTGTTCCAGAAGCGCGCAAGACCACGCTCGTTTAGAAAGTTCTGGTCGTCCGCCGGAGCTGGAGCAGTCACGGTTATTTCGAGCGTCCCGGTGACGTTTCTAAGATTTACATTATCAAAAGCTGTAGCTGTTAATGTTACAGTTCCAGCCGAGTTAGGTTTTACCATAAAATCTGTTGTAACGTTATTACCACTCATTGTTCTGCTTAGCTGGTCTAAAGTAGCCTCAGCTATGCTAGTGTCGCTTGAGCTAATATTAGAAACATATACAGCAGAATCAGGAGTCCCAGAGCAATTTATAGTTATTGTCCCAGCATCTTCATATTCACTAGGATTAACTGTAAATGTTGTTTTTAACGGGTTGAATGTTACGTTATTTATTGCAGCTCCGCCGCCTGCCATATTATGCTACTCCCATAATCTCGTCTATACGAGCATTTGTTATTGTTGATACTTCATCTATGAACCCAGAATCGTTAGTTAAGTCTGAAGTGGCGGTTGGGATAGTAGGTCTATTAGATAGAAAATTGTAATTCAACTTCATCCATTTCGCTGTGTCCGCATCTATTCCAAACACATATCCATCGTATGCCCCGCCGCGGGCATTCGTCTTGGGAACAGCCCCATCGAAGTTCCACGATACTAGTGGAATATTGGCCACCCCACTGGTTGCTATCGACGTGTTGTTCACCGATACCCCAGTAATCGTACCGCCAGGGATAGTTGGTTTATTTGTGAGGTCATTGTATGAACCGCTTGTTGCGACAGTGGCGAACGTAGGTTTACCAGTAATATCTTCCCAAGCTACACTAGCCGCTTCCGCCCCAGCTACTTCTTTACCGTTAATGTGGGTTAGTTTTCCGTCGGCATTTAGCGTGTAGAACATCGGGAAGCGAGTATCCACATAAAGGGTAGAGGCGCTCCTCGCCCAGCCAAACGGCATCCAAGTATACCCAGCCGACATGGTGGTAGATAGGCGGTTATCAGAGTGGACATTGCCATTTGCGTCCATTGTACAGCGCAGGAATACTCTGTTGCCAAGAGCGAGGGTATCATGCGGTATATATCCGACCTGCGTGGCATTCGGGCGAGAAATGGCTCTCCAGTATGTATAGCTAATAGCGGTATTAGCTGCGACGCCACTGTTCATGAAACCAACTTTCGATTCGCCCATAGCAATGTTTTTAGCAGTATTGCTGATGTCGTACACTAGACCATCATCAGCTAAGAAAGCATAGTGCCCAGCCGTAAGAGCCGTAGCGCCAGTCTTAAGTTCGCCAGCTGAAGTATTGACGGCCTCGAAGTCTGAGATATAGCCAGCATACCCAGCATTAGAAGCGTACATTTGAACAGGTTGGCGGAATCTCCAGCCGCGCGTATCATAAGCAGACAAAGCGTTGTTGCCGTTGTATGTGCCACTAACGTAAATAGGACCGCTTGGCTTAGTGGCATTCCATGTTACCTGAGAATTGTCCTTGAACACCTCAATCTTAACATGACGAGCAGTTGTATTATACATTGCTATCTCTGTGCCAAGAGGGTATGACGCATTATTCAAATAAGCAGACACTGGGTAAACTGCACGGAGATAGCGGAGGCCAGTAGTAGCTGCCGAGGTTGAGAGTGTGCGGCAGAACATACTTGTAATAGGGTATGACACTGGGTTATGCCAGCGGTCAACTACATCTGTAACAGAATGAATATTCGTACCAGTAACGGTGATACGATAAGATACCGTAATATCTAGGTTAATATACGTCAGCCCGGTATTGGCTATCTGGTAGATAGGGCGATACGTTGAATCGGTCACGTCCCACTCAATGGTTCTAACTGGTGTCATCTCGTCGAATACGGGGCTGGTTGAACCTTGACCAATAGCAAATTTCTGCTCTCGAGCCTTAGTCTTATCGTCGTAATACTCTAGGCCATCTTTATTTAAGTATTTAACAGTAGGCATCGGAATCCTCCTTATGCTACTATTGTATCAATTTCTGAGTTGGTGATGGCAACTAAATTAGAGAATTGGACATAGTTGGTAAGGTCGACGTCTGTCGTGCCGATTTTTTCAAACGAGCCAGAACCGCCAGAAGTGACCCAGACATACTCGTCGTAGATATTTGGCGCTGACCCGCTATTCGGCACTAAGTAGATCGTGCCAGCGGTGCCCGTTGCAGGGAGCGTTTGGACAATCTCGAAACTAAGACCAGTGATTTGGCCAATTGCGTCATTAATAGCCTGTTGAACTTGGGATTGAGTCTGGAAGTTACTATCGTTCGTGAAGTCAGAAACCTTAGTAGGTTTGTTCTTAATGAAAGCGTCAGACGAAGTGCTCGTAACCGCCCAGTCACTCTGGACGTTGACTTCTGCGCCAGTAGCAATGCCATTTAGTTTGTTTTTTAGCGTAGTGGTGAAGTTGTTGTCGGTGTGGACATAGTTCGCATCGGTGACGAAGTTCCCATCATTAGTGAGGTCAGTAAGCTTCGTCGGGATGGTAAGATTTACGATCTTATTCGTCGGCGTCACGGCAGAGCCATTAACATTAACGCCCTCGATGACGTTAACTTGTGCCCCGGCCGCAATTCCATCGAGCTTGCTTTTTAGTGTGTTGGTAAAGTCGTTTGCCGACAGGCCTTTTCCGGCCTCCGTGTCGACTTTGCCGTTCAACAACGTTTTGATTTTCGAGTGGTAGTAGGTCAACCCGTTGTCATCTAAATATTTTACTGTAGTTGTTGGCATTCTGAGTCGCCTCCTAAACGACTGAATTAATTATGTTATCTATCTCTATGTTGGTCAAACTATATGTCCCCAGGTCGTCGAAGCTTTTATCGCCCGCCAGGGTGACCCCATTTATTTGGGGCTTAGAAGAGGCGTCGTTGTAGCTTCCAGATGTAGCGATTGTGGCAAGTTCATTTGCTTCGACATAAGTGGATGTTCCGTCAGAACCATCGTTAGTAAGGTCGCTGGTCTTAGTTGGAGCAGCGGAAGCAGTTGCTAAAGTAAGCCGACCATTGCTATATGCGCTCGTAAGCCCGGCTCCAGCAACAACCCTCACGTTCGCGTCGCGAATCGTGACCGTCCAGGTTCCGCCGTTTGCCGGCGTCAGCGTATAAACATACACCTGGTCGCATTGCTGGCTAGCAGACTTCGTGCTAACAGAGCGGTAGTATTGGAACTCTACGTTTAATGGATTGTTCGCGTTGTTAACATAGGCCATGAAGGCAAGGCGGTTTTGAGCCCCAGTCGCAGGGTTGCTGTTAGACGACGCGCGACAGTAAACAACAGTGTTGGTGTTATACGCATTGATGAAATCCTGCCAGGTGGAATTGCCATAGGACAATATGGTCATCTCTGGCGGAACACTAGGAGTGTCAGTGAGGTCGTTATAAGAACCAGTGGTCGCAACCGTAGCTAGCGCACTTCTCTCCACATAAGCGGAAGTGCCGTTTGCGCCGTCATTAGTGAGATCGCTAGTCTTAGTAGGAATGTTAGACGATACTCCAGAGATGAAATTATCGACCTCCGTTTTAGTATAGGTTTCCGTCTTATTGTAATAATTCTGAGCCAGCGTCGTGCCCGTGATATACCCAGCATCGTTGTAGAACGCAGAGATATTAGTAGGCACCGTAGGGATGTCGGTGATATTAGCCTTGTTGTTTAAGGCATTGGTGATTACACGGTTTTCCACAGGGTTGGTGGAAGTCGTAGACAGAGAATCGTCGATATCGATATGCTGGGCATCGGCTGAAAGTGTGCCATCTGGCGTAATGGAGAGACCGGAGCCAACCTTAACGCCACCCAATAATTGGTCTGTAGCAATCGGAACGGTAGTCAAAAAACCCGAATCATTTGTGAGCTGAGACGTGGCGGTAGGGATATCGTCTTCGACGTCGCTGATAAGACCGTCCACCTCAGACTGGCTGTACGTTTCCTGCTTTGTGTAGTAGTTATCAAGAGACGGAACGATGGCCGAGATGACATTGGTGGCCTGGTCGATCGTAATATTGTCACCGGCAATCAGCTTATCCTGCTTGCTAGCCAAGTCGGCCGCATCGGCTTTATCGGCTAACAGCGCGTCGGTCTCGGTCTTGTCGTAATAGTTTTCTAGTGCATCATCTAGGGCGTCTACATCGAGTTTTTGGTCGAGCAGGGCATCGGTCTCGTTCTTGGTGTAATATGGCCCCTCTGCGCCAATATAGACCCATTCGTGGTTCTCCCACCTGTAATAGGTTGTCGCACCGCCGACAGTCTCATCAGAAATAACCTTGATTATGTCGTTGTCGGTGAGCCCACTGGTGTCGTACTCTTCAAGCTCTTCGTACGTGCCAACAATATCAACAACATCAGACGATGCCGTAATGGCGTCGATTTGTGTCTGAAGAATCGTGTCGGCCTCTCTCCTGTCCTCAGCTTCAGCCTCCACTAATTGGGATATACCGAGGTCTTCTAAGGTTAGGTCGCCCAGGATAATCTCCCCATTGATTGTAGGGAGATTATTCAAGCGTGTATAATCGGTCGTCGACAAGAGAGTTGGAATGCCGTCAGAAGAGTACAAGTAGGCGTTGCCGGTCGCCTCATAGACGACGAGCATATTGCAGAACGCGCCATTTTCCGGTGGCGTAACATCGTCATTCCCAACTATAGCCGGGATGACCGTCTTCTTGAAAATTAGAGGGTTCTGCTTCTTGCAGTCTTTTGGACATTTAGGCATTTAATACTCCTGTATCTTAACGTGGTGGCCCAACGTATGTGAAGCCCTGGCTGGTGAAAACGTATCTGTTAACTGAGCCGTCAGCCTTATATTCCTTGACGAGGGCGATCCCCACAGTAGCAGACGCATTCTCGGCAGGGCAGAATACAAAGGTAGTGCCCGCAAAAGATTCTAACTGCCCGTAAGGGTGTCCATTTAACGCGTGTACCGGGAGCGTAATTCCGTCGCAGAAGGACGTCTCGTTAGCGGAGCCGTTGTGGTAACCGACCGGAATATCGTCAAAGACAATATTTTCACCATTCTCAAGCAGTTCAAACGTTTCTGCAAGTGTGTAGGAGTCGCCCGACTCTTGGTCGGTGAAGCTGACTATAGGCAACTCCCAAGTCTTGACAGAAGTCACACCGCCGTTGACTTCCCTTATCATCGGGCCGTCAGAATTCGGTTGATAATTAGCCTCCGTGTAGCCTGGAGTGAAATGACGTGGATTGCAGCAGTCGCCGCCGCCGCCGTTGCCGAAATTGAAGACCTTGTAGTTGCCGGTCTTGTCGTAGTAGGCACCGCGATCATTAGCGAAGTCGAGCAAGAACTGGCTACGTAGGCCAAGTGAGTTAGCCGCTAAGTCGTAGTTGTCGTATTCAACTGGGCCAGCCCAGGTAATAATTGTGCGATGTTTGTCGTCAATATAAAACGTAGTATTAAGGTCGGAGACATGGACGAAGGTATCGCATAGGTCCTTCAAATTATCCGCATGCTCGACGACCATTGATGGAATGACGGCAGTATATGGACACTCTGGCTGACGTTGGCGAATAACGCCACATACAGCTGGACCATACTCTTTGCAGTCACATCCTTGTGGTTTTCCGCAGCATTGCCCCTTGCAATACTTCATTGGACGACCACAGTTGGTACATGGTGTGTAAGTATCGTCGTTCATATTTATAATTATACTCACCTAAGGCATATTCCATCAAAAAACTAGGCCACAGAGGGGACGATGTTGTCGCTTTTGAGAAGAGATGTTTGTTTTTGAGAGAAAAGCTCTTGCGAGGTATGTGTGTGGAGTTATAACCTTTTTGACGACTAGCACCGTCCCATCTGTGGCCTAGGATGTAAATGTACTATTTCTTAGCGACGTTCTGAGCAATTGTGATGTAGCCAGATGAAGCTAAGCCAAATACCATGCCGACTAAGAAGTTGGCGCCAAATACGAGGCCACCAGCTCCGCCGATAAGAGCAGCGACGATAATAGTTACTACTGCACGCCAGTCCGCATCAAACAAGCGTTTAACAAGTTCGGTGCCACCAGCCACGAGACCAGTAAGAACTACTGTCGCTAATGCTGATAATCCTAAAATTTCCATCTATTTTTTCTCCGTTATTAAATCGATAATGTGCTTAATAAAGTCGATAATCTTTTGCAAAATGCCTACCGTTGGGTCTTTCGGTTCTGGTTCTGGTTCTGGGGTTGGAGCCGGTTCCGGTGTCGGTTCTGGCTCTGGAGTTGGCTCCGGCTCTGGGAGAGCCATTTCGCTCATCTTGAACCCATTATTGAGATTGTTGTCGCGGCTCCATTCCGTACGGCCGTATTCGACGCCATTCCAGGTCGTGGTCTGTACAATCTGGACCTCTGTACCTTTTCTATAAGATTGCACCGTGGCTCCAGTAACGACGTTATACAAGTATACTTCTTTCGTTGCGGTATACACGGCCGGAGTAATGTCTTTCCATGTCGGGGTGGCTGGAGCCGGGGCTGGCTTCTCTACCTTGTCCAAATCGACTACGTTAAAGCCATTCGCGATCTTTTTCGTGAAAGAATATTCGGTTAACAGATAGGTGGCGTTCAGCGCCTTATTATAGACGGATCCATAAATATCTATTTTGTCGCCTTTATTGAACGTCTTGACAGACTTGCACCCAGCCCACGTTGTAGAATCAAAGTTCCAAAGATTTGTTGGCTGTTTGTTGCATGCGTATTCCTCGACCTTAGCGGCCTTCGTCCATACTAATTCCGCCTTTGCTGGGGCTGGCGGATAATTGATAGCGTTCGCCCTATTGGCCAACTCTTGCATATGGCCACGCAGCCAATCGCCAGGGCATGTAGTAGCGGTATACATAGAATGCCATGTCAAGTTCTTCCCAGGAACTAACTTCCCCAGGCCATTGCGCTTAGCGATGTCCGCCACGAGAAGCACGAGTTTATCAAATGTCCTAGCCGATACTGGCCAGTTGCCGCCGGTAGAGCTGTTAGACGTCTCAATAGAGACCGTTGTGCAGTTAGACTGCCAGTTGCTGTCAGCCCAGGCTCGGTCGCTTTCATTGACATACAAGCCTACCTTGCCGTCGGAACCGACGCCGTAGTTGGCCGAACCATTACGACCAGCTTTTGCGAAAATACTTCCGCATTGCGCCGCAGTAAGCACGCCAGCCATATGGTGAACAGTGATGTGGTTGATTTTGTATCCGCCACGACCAGCCGTATAGTTGCCGGAGTGCGCCTTTACTACAACATCGACCAAACTACTGTTGCTCATAGCCTTCTCCTGGCCCCATATTGACGAGCTCGTTTTCGATGAAAGATTCTTTTTCTGCGCGTACGCTCATTTTCTCTCCTTCTTATTATGTTATTATTATAGCAGTATGGAACCAAAAGAAGAGATATTCAACCACAAAAAAGCGGCCGTATCTGACGACATCAGATTAGTGGCCGAGTTAGAACATATAAGAGCGCACGCACTTCGTTCGGCTGTTGTCGCCGAGGGGACAGAGGACGAGATGTTTTATCTTGTGACAGCTCAGCGAGCTAAAGAACTACGCCGCCAATTCATGCAAGACCACTATCCCAACATAGACAGCAAACTCTGGTGCATGTGCAAAAGTGCCGCCTGTCTGCGCCAAGTAGCGTACGAGATATGGGGGGAAAAGGCAGAGTTTCTCAAGCAGATAGACACGCTCGTAGACGACATCTGGGGAAAAGCAACTGGCGAAGATTTATCCGACTGTGAGGCTTGCAAAGACGACAAAGGCGAGCTATAATAAGATTATTCATCTTTGAATGTCTGAGCACCTCCTCCACCCAAGGAGACGCAAGAACAAAAAAGAGCCCCTTTGAGAGAGGGCTCTTTTTGTTACATGTTCATTGCTAAAACAGTGCCAGATACTGGAATGAACAACTTCTGCCCAGTAATAGAAGCGTCAGTGACAGGCTCGCCGTTTTCGCCTACGTAGTACTGTGCGCCCACGATATACGAATGACCAGCTGGAATATTCACGAAGCCGGTATTCTGGACGCGCATGACGTTATCTACATGTAAACCAAGCATTAAGAACGTAGCGGCATGGCCAGCACCGGCGTAGCGCATGATATTCGCGCCAACGGCATTCTCGATATAACCAGCACGTACTTGGTTCTCTGGCACGGCGATAGCAGTATTATTAATCGCTAGGCCGATTACGTTATCGTTGTTTACATTAGGGAACAGAGTGGCACTCGGGATGCGAACTGGCGTACGCTTAACGTTGCCGGTGCTATCGTCCATAATGTCACGCTCGCCTAAGATGAAATCAGGCAAGCTGGCAAGGTTGTCGATGGCAACGTCGCCGATGTTCACTGTTTCTACTTTGTCTTTGCAACAGCTCATTTTATCTCCTTATTTTTAACCGAATAATTCATCGTTTGTTAACTCCGTAGCCAAGGCATGGCCGTAAATACCATGCGTCTTATCAAGCGTGGTCGCCACGCCAGAGCTGTTAACAACAGCGTTCTTGTCGGAGTACAGGTTAATATTGCTAAACGCAATCTTTGCGTCGGAAGGTAGGTCGTTAGGTACACTGAAGTATTGCAAGACATTCTGGAGCGCGCCATTAATGGAGTTGATTCGGCCATCAATCAAGCCCAGACGATTCTCAAGGGCGGTGATAAAGTCGGTCAGATTAAACTTAACGAATGTGCCGTTATCGTACATCAGCACGTCGCCATCAGTGAACGGGTTGGTCTGGTCGACATCTTTTAGATACTTCATTGAGATAATGCGAGAGAGGTCGTCGCCATGGATACAATCTGACTGGCCGTCTTCGCGCTCGTACTCTAGACAGTTTGGGTTCTCCTCCGGCGAGAGATGCAACGTAGTTACAGTCTCTGCGCCCTTAACGACGCTCGTCAGGTCAATGCATTCTCCGCCCCAAGAAGTGTCGAGACAGAGCTTTGTGCCCTCATATGGGTCAATATGGAAGTCGACATAGGCATTGACGCAGTTGGCATCAATCTTGTCGCACTCACGGATATTAAATTCGTCTGCGTTAGTCATTATGGGTTCTCCTTAACGATTACCAACTCTTTAGAAATTGGGTCCATATAAACACGCCAGACCTTGTTATCGGTATCCTGCGGAGCAGAGGCGGCTATGCGTGGCTGCGTCCAAGACGCTTTGTTCTGCTTAGCCCAAGCGAGGTAATAGAATTGGCTACTATTGTTTGCTGGTGGCATTAAGCTCTTCACGTCGCCATCGGCGTCTGAGCCCATAATATAGTCGAGAGAGCTGTCGCCTTCTTCGCTTAAATCTACGCCGATCCAACCATTCTTGCCGTCGCAGTTCTCGCCACAATCAGCGTCCTTGCGATACACCAAGATTGAGTTATGGTCGATAGAGTTACCGTCGACATCGGCGATGTCTGCTAGATGTAGAATGGAGCCGAGACTTTGGGCCGAAATAGTCTGCCTGCCACATTCTGAATTGTAAACTAAATTGCGGGTTGTCGCGTCCGCTAAGATGCTCGTGCAGGTCTCCCCGGCCTTGACCACACTATCGAAGTCATACCAAACCGAGCGACCGCCTAAGTTAAAGCGAAGATTAGTCGGGTTAGTACTATCCGCCTCGATAGATAGGATCGACTCAGGGCAGCCACACGGCGTGTGGCATTTTTTCTTACAGCCACAATCAGGCTGACAATGACCACAATGGCCACAGCCTCCGAGCGGTCCACCGCATGTATTGCAAAATGGATTCATAACCTAATTATAATAGAGTCTCAAGAGACCTGTTAAAAATTGAAGGAAGCGACGCGTCCAATAATCTCATAGTCTTCATCGGACGCCATAGTCTTGCCGTCGTCGATGTCTTTCTTTATTCTAGCCGCTAAACCGACCGCCGTGCGGATATTATCTCCACCGGCCAACCTCTTAATCCGGCAAACAGCATCTACCACCTGCGGGTCGCTATTGTTAAAGCGTCCATCTAAGTCTTTGCCGAGGAGGTCGCCATAGGCTGAGCGAATATAAGAAGCGGTGTAGCCCTTCATACTGCCAGTGCCGAGAGCATACTTGTCGAGCATATTAAGCCCTTCTTTACAGTTGAGCACCTCATCTGGGCTAGAGAAGCGTATCACGGTTTCTACGGCCGGGATAAAGCGTTCCTCCATGTATTGTTGCTTCACGATGTCGGCTCGACTTCTCTCGCCTCTCTCCGACAGAATATCACTATCCTCTTTTGCTCGCTGGTGGGCGGCCGCAAGGCCCGGGGCCCCGTCCCCGCGCACAATTTTGTCGACGACAACTGCAACGCGAGGAGAACTGCCGTTCGGACGCGTCTTCTTCGCCTCCGCCCGAGCGCGTTTTGCATCACGCCGATAAAGGTCAACGAACTCTACTTCTGCGCCCCCAGCGTCTCCATTTATTGACTTTTCAGTCCTCTGATTAGGGGGAAGCACGCCGAAGCTATCGTAGACCCGCTGAACAATATTGTTACTTGGATTTTCCATTGTTAAATACCTCCGGGTTTAATAAGCTTTCATAATTCTTTTCGGTGTAACCAGTATCGACGTCGTATAGGCTCTTAATATACGACCGCACAAACGCTCGTTGCTTGCTAGCGTCATGAGCGAGCGACGGAACGAAATATCCTTTTTTCGTCTTCATATAGCTAGAAGGGACAAAGAACCATTCTTCAAGATAGTCAAGCACGGAGCTATTATTGAGGACAGTGTCTGCGCCATATTCATTAATATATGGGGTTATCGCCTTAACGACTTTTGCATCAAAATCTGCACCGATTTTGTCATATTGGTCGTAATCTTTTTTATCCATAGCGGCCGAGCGTGCTTCATATGCGTCAGAGCGGGCCCCCTTCAAATTGCTTGTTATCCCCTCTATTAGATTTCGCAGGCCAACCTGGTGTTTCATCCCCTGGCCATAAATAGTATTGTAGTACGCCTGCTCTCCGTATGGCGACGAATAATGCCATGTGCCGCTGGCATCCTTATAAACGTTCTGGGTCTGGTCATAGTATTTGTCCAGCACAGGCGCCGCCCACGAGTCGGCCTCATTATATGCCTGTTGTTTAGCTAGATTTTGTTGATACTCTCCAACAGAGCCAGGCTCATAAACAGTATCGTCGTCGTACAAATTGAATAGCCAATAAACCTGCTTCGCCTGCGATTCGCTTAGGCCGCCAGTAATCTCGAACACATTCAGATATTGTTCGACAAAGTTGCTGACCTTCATGGCGTAGTCGTCTTTAATATCTTGGTATTTTTGCCTTAAGTCTGCCTTCTCCGTGCCAGTCGCGACAGAAATATCTTCATTAAGTCCCTGCAACTTGTTAACGACCTTAGCTTTTTCCTTCTTCAGTGTTTCCATTCCAGAATAGAATTGGTTCTTCATATTTTGCGTATCAGAGCCGGTCATAGACTTCGTCACAGCCTGCATCCAGTCTTTTCCGCCCTGTTCGTCTTCCGTCGCGCCGGCGAGCTTGTCTAGCTCATGCAATACATACTGGCCAACATTGCCGCCAAAGTTAGAGACGGCCTGCTGGAGCTGCCATTGTGGAATTCCGGTGGCGTCCGCGACTTTCCTCAATATCTTTGAGTTCGCGCTAGCCGTGGTATAATCTCCGGCGCTTTGCGCTACTTGATTCTGCTCGGCCAAGCTTGCATCGGTAACAGCATTATCAGAGCCGTAGTAGAGATTATATCCGGTCACCGTTTGAATCGTTTCCGTAATTAAACTTGGGGCTGATTGAGATACAATCTTTTCCATACCTCTGCGCACGTTCAGTCCATCACCTTCAGTGAAACCATCTAAATCAATCGGGCTTAAATCCAGTATCGTATCGGTGAATATGCTGGCAAAAGTCCCCGGATCGATGTTGTTTAGCGTTTCAATAGTCCTTCTCCATGGCGTAATTATAGATGACAAGGACTCGTCGACAGGGATGGTGACTAATGTCTCGCCGTCTAACGAGAACACGATGTTGTTTTTGCGGTCATAATCGGACAAATTGTAATAAGCCCGTCTCGTCTCTTCCTTCTTCAGCGTATTAGACAACATCATCACATAGGCATATTGGAATATCGCAGCGCGAGCGGCAACCCCGGCCGGGTCTTTCATGAAAGCTATCTTGGCGCTTTCTATGTTCGCAAAATTCTGCTGGAAGTATGGGACGTATCTAGCCATCTCGCCAACCGCAGCGCCTCTACGGGAGAAGTTGGTGGTATTTTCTATACCAGCATTTACACCAGCGTCATAAGCCTTGCCTAGCCTCTCTTCAAAAGAGGTAGAGGTATGTCTAGCGTTCTTAAACTCACGGATAAATGCGCTTTGGGCCATCCTGCGACGAGTGAAAGACTCCGCTACATTCATAGGGGTCTCCAGCGCGTGGCCGATACGGCCATGAGTGACGTCCCATATAACCCGGGAAACATTATTTTTACCCTCTTGCCTAGTCTCTCGGACCATGTCCTGAAGACCACGTTCGGTTCTGTTCTCTATGGCAGCATTAAGAGTTTCGCCCTGGGCAACTTTAATCGCCAGCTCGATGGACTCCATAGCCTTAGCCTTCTGCTCTGCCGTTAAGCCCTCTGCATCGAGTATCTCGGCAAATATCTTGCGAGCGCCAGCGTAGTCTGTCCCACCGCTCATAATGTCGCCGCGGAGAGTATCGCGCAAGAGGTTCGGGATAGCGCGGGTCGCATCGATAGTGGTTGTTGCGTAGCGCTTCAACTTTGCGGCACCCTCGAACGTTTTCTGTAAAAAGTTCCTGTCCGCGACATTTTCGCTGCGGACGCACATGTCATAAACTGGCTTAGCGAGAGGGCCGTTAATATAGGCCACTTTTTCTTCGCCATTCTCATAATATGTAATCGGGTACCCGACATTCCTGACGAAAGTCTCTTCGGCGATTTGCTCGGCAACATTATTGCCGGATGCGGCCGCCTTACGTCTGAATTCCCCCAAGACCCTAGCATAGACCTCTTGCTTCTGCTCGTTGTCGAGCCCAGGGAAGTTTTTGTTTAGCGAGCGCTTGAGCTCAATCTCGAGGCCAGTGACTTGCTTATTGAACGCGATGTTAGATAGGTCCTGGTCGGTCGGTGCGGAGAGCGCTGCTCTATCTTTCACGCCTTCAAGATATGTAGCTAATCCGTCCATATCGCCAGTAGCTATAAAGCCGTCAATCTTCCCCCAATTAAGCCGGACGTCGGCAGTGTATCCAAATTTGCTATAAGTATCGTTGTAATACTTTTTCATTTCGCTGACGGCCATATCGACAGTCACGTCTACGTCCCCGCGGGTAAAGCTCTCGTCTAACATTTTTACTAAGTCATCATGTGTGCCGTCGGCTTTACCGTATAGGATTTTATTTTTCTCGTCGGCAAACTCTACCTCAGTCGGAGTCTCTCTCTTAAGCTTTTCAATTTTGCCTAGACGCCCATCAATCTTTGAGGTCATATGGTCAATGATGTCGCTATGCTTATATGCGTGACCATCTTCGGTTTTGATAATCTCGTTATCAGCGTCAGTACGGTAGGTGCTCATGCCCGGAATTTCAGTAGCGGCGATTACGGCCTTGTTGCGCTCATTGACGGCAATATTGCGAGCCGTGTAGTTAATATACGTCAAAGTGTTCAGCGCAGGGTTTTCTAGGCTATCAATATCCCAAAACTGGCCTCTATCCCAAGTATGGTCAAGATTACGCTCTTGCCCCATAGTATAGCTACCAGACTTATTTTTCTTCTTAAGGTACATCGGAATATAGCCCTGCTTCTGGAACCCAGTAGCATTGCGCTTCGTCTGGATATTCTCCTCGGTTTGGATGCCGGCGTTTATAGCGCTTTCGTTTGTCTTATCAATAGCGTTGCGCATCGTGTCCATAAGCTCATCGAGCTGTGTTGCCCTGTCTGGGCTGACGGCATCAATATACTTCGAGTAAAAAGCATTTGCTTCGGCAATCAGCTTTTTATCCCCCTTAGCCGCTTCGGTATAGCGGATAAGCTCGTTCTGCGCCTTAATATAGTTAATGTCTTCTTTGGAAAGCTTTCCGCTGTAGTTGGCAAGCTCAGAATACTTTTTCCTGAAAGCGCTATAAGCCTCGCCCGTGCCCTTCGCCCACTTATCGGTGGACATCTCGTTAGCCGTGACTCTGGTGAGTGTGCGCAGATTGTTCGACATAGAGTTTAGCAACTTATTGAATAGCTCTACGTCGCCGCCAGATGCCGCGTAAGCGCTCTTGGCTAGCGCAGTCCCGGCGATGTTATCATCGACAACTGCTTCTTGGAATTTGCGAATCATCTCGCTTTCCGTCAGCTTCGCCTCAAGCCCAGCTAATCGAGAACCGAACTTTTGGCTTCTCGATCCGACCCATTCAGTCTTCGCGTTATTGTATTCCACCTCGGCTTTAGTTAAATCATTCTTAGCGGCTACTACCTTGCCTTCTAGTTCCGACAGGGTTTTCTTCGTTGTTTTCTTGTCGGCCTTCGCGGTGTTAACAGCATCGAGTGCCTCGCCGTATCTAGTCCTAGCCTCAGCCACGCCACGCGCATATGGCTCGATATGGCTCAGCCTGATGGCGTCAGACGTCGTCTGTATATCAAGCATTCCCTGTGGACCATACTGAATGACTAAATCCATCATTAAGTCCTGGCCTAGAGCGTCCCTCATATAATCGAACGCTTCGTCCCCATCCTTGACCTCTCCGCTTAATACTGCGGTACCGAGCTTTGTCGCGTCAAACAGGGCATCACTTGCAAAGTTTATGGCAAGCTCGCCGAGAGACCATGCCGCGAGCTGGCCAGCCCCCTTAGCGAGTAACCTGTAAGATAGGCCACTCGTTCCACTGCCGAACCCCTGGATGACGTTGTTGAGGGCCGCATTCTTTGCGCCAGTGATATCTAGCGAAGTGCGATACCTGAGTAAGTCCCCCGCGCGATTCGTGACGGCCGACCACGAAGACTCTATCATCTTTTTGCCGATTTTCCCGAGGGTTTCTGAGCCGCTGGACACAAAAGATTTACCTATTGCTTTAGCGGCATGGCCAAGAATCGGCCTCACAGCTTTCTGCTCGAGCCCTTGCATAATCTTCTGCGACACGTACACATCAAAAGCGGACCCAGCCAACGAGCCGATATTTTGTGCAATCTCGTCCGGCTCAAGATAATCCTGGTTGGCGATAAGAATATCATCGACTTCCCCGCCGGATATAGCTCCAGCGACGCCGTCCACAAGGCTATCGAGGCCCCTAACGAGGTTAGACCCTTTTAGCACAGTCACCAAGAAGTCCTGGTCTAACATATCTTTATATTTACCGCGCGCTTTTTTCTCGTCGCCCTCTTTGACATCGGCATCGGATGCACTAAATAACAAGTTATACTCCGACAACACGTAGGCTTTATCGTTGTCAGAAATAGAATCGTCGGCCAAAATGTCTGCAAGGTCCTCGATGTAGTCATTGCGCTGATACTTATCTTTCATATTGTAGACGTGGTCTAGGACTTCCTGGGCGTTTGACTCCACAATCTTCCCATCGCGATAGACTTTTACTGGCCAGTCCTTCTTATCGGCATCGGCTAGCATGGCGCCAATCTCGCCCCTAGCCGCGTCCATAATCGTGTCGGCGTCTGCATTTGGGAGCTTGCTTTTATATCCGGCAACACGGTTCACTTCAAAGCGATATTGATTAAGTGCACTGCTAAGACGCTGCTTGATGTCCCCTATATATTGGTCTACGTCTTTAGTGTCTTTCGTCAAACCAGCATAGTCGGACGATACGGAATTAATAATCTTTTTATACTCTTCCGTATTTGCGAACACGTTATTTATATCAACATGCAAAACGCCGTCGTCCGAGAAGTATACGTTAGGGTCTGTTCCGTCGTCTAAATTAAACAAGTTAGCTATCTTTGCCCCAGAAGCGGAGACACTTATGTCCTTGCCAACCTTCGAGTAATCCGGCATAAATATCATGGTGCCGTCTTTTTCTTTTTTCCATTCGCCAGCAATCACGGTATTATCGGCCACCTTGTCGTTGTATTCGCGCAGAGCCTGTTGGTATTTTGCCTCGTCCTCGGCGGCTTTAGCTCCAGTGGTTATTATATATGTTCCGGCAGCGAGAGCTGCGGCAGGAAGACCACCTTTAGCCCCCGCATATACAGCCGAAGTAGCAAGGCCGCTAATAGTGCCTAATCCATACCCAGTTGGGATATTCCTTATCGGCTTTACGCCAACAGAGCTATTGACGACAGCATATTGCCGCTCGACATCGGTTTTGCCACCAGAAACAACGCCGTCGTTATTGAGCGCGCTCTTTTCGTTTTGCGAAAGCTCATTATAAGATTTGTCGACTTGCGAACCGTCATTTCTAGTTACAGTATAGACCTGCGACTCTTTTTTCACCTCTTGGGTTTGGGTGCGCGGGTTGTACCCCTTTAGCCCCTCCAGCCCGAGGCCGGCATTCAATGGATTGACCTTCGTCTTTGGTGTTTGCTTCTTATCTGCCATCAGAACCTCCGCATATTAAAATGGTGATTTTGTCACTGGGTACCAATGACCGTTCATTGCTATATATTGTTTTCCGCCTATCGTTTTAAGAGCACCATCTTTGCCGACATTAAGCGGAGATGCTAGCGGAGAATTCGAGGATAGCGGCGCGGAGGCGTCATATTGCCACTCTAGTCCTTTATTTCTATATTTATAAGTGCTGCTGGTGTATGGGAATCCGGCCCAGGTGTTCTCAGTGACAGTATCAGAGCCTTTGCTATCTAGTTTTTCTCCGTCGCCTTTTTTGCCATTTGTGTCTATCGGAAGCTTGCCAGGGTTTTTAGGATTGGTAGGGTTGGTAGGGTTGGATGGAGTTTTAGCTCTCTTTTGCGCAGCCTTGTAGGCTTTATTGTATCGTTCTTTGGCCTGGGCTAAAGCGTTATTCATGACATCGTTTAGCGCCTGAGTTTGGGCTGCGGCGCGTAAGTTGGCTACCATCTCATTTGTCTGTGGCGTTTGATAACGCGACGTAAAATAAGAGCCAGCGCCGTTAAGGCCGCCTAGGTTGCTCGGAACGGCGGTGCCAAGGTTATAAGTATCTGTAGCGATTTCCTCCGTACCCTGCCCCTGGATATCCCTGAGGTTCTCGATAAAAGCATTGGACTCGTCAAGCGCGACCTGAGGCTTGATGTAACGGCGGTCGTCCACGACGGTAGAAAAGTCATCTAAATTCATATCTTTATTATAAACTAGACGACGGTAAAAATCATTTTATTTGAGGACTAGAGCGCAGACCGCTGCCACGACGGCTCCGAGCACGGCCATTACGAACCATTTCACATAGCTTTGCAGCTCTGCTATGGCTTTTTCGTTTTTTTTAGTTAAAGTCAAAGCGTCGTCGGCTGTTCTTTCGACGGCGCGGAAATCTTGTTCCTCAAGTATGGTTTCAATTCTTACCAGACGCTCACGAATCTCAACTAGTGTTATTTGGTCTTTTGTGTTTTCCATATCTACTTCTATTGTAGCTCTACTTATCTTCAGCAGGAAGAATTTTGGTGGCCAAATAATAATCTTGGCCAATTTTTAGTCTATATCTGTTTCTGGTTCCCAAAGCAGCATCGTCAAAATTGACTATCTCGCTATCGCCCTTATAGGCCTCATAGAAGCCATCGCCCATCCCTTCCGGTATAGGAAGGAGCTCGACGCGGTCTTGATCAAATACTGGGTATTCATCGGTAATAATACTGCACTCTCCGATAGGGAAGTTGTATCCGATTTTGTCGTCAAACTCGATAATTATCGGGTGAGTCTTTACCTCATATTTGTCGCCGCCTTCGCAGCCAATACATTTAATGTAATCAACGTAATCAAATTCAATAGGAGTCCAGCCGCCACGCTCGTACGTGGCGATGAACTTCTTGTATTGGTCAATAGATGACTTAGTTTCTACTCTTTTTTCTTCGTCTGGGAACAAAATCTTCATCTTTATCCTACCATCTGGTTAGGGTTTGCAAACATACCGCCCGACTCCGGGGTCAGCCCCTGCATCCCGCCAGTGGTCATGGCACCATCTTGGCTAACCATGTCGAGGGCCTCCGGGCCGCCAGGAGACATCGTCATATCAGCGCTGACATCCTGATAATCTACGGCACCGCCATCTTCACCGTTGAGTCCCGCGATAATACCGTCTATAGAGTCAGCATCTTGGGTTTCCATAACGTTCTCGGTCTCATATTCGACCGGGTTCTGTTCGTAGGCCTGCTGGTTCTGCTGAAGTATCTGAGCGTCATTCTGAGCCTGCTGTTGAGCTAAAGCCATCTCCTGCTCGCTTGGCCCCTGTTCAATAATGCCACTCTCGGCTAGGCCGCGAGGCATCGTGCCAAGCATAGCCTGCTCCATGAGATACGCCTCAAGGTTCTTGTTAAGCCTACCGGCGAACGAACCAAGTAGCGTCATCGCATTGGCGGCGAGCGTCTTCTCCTGGACTTTTTTGGCGAGAGCTGGTTTCACGTTAACAATGGCGTCAAGTGCCATCTGTTGAATCGTGATAGAGCGGTTTACGTCGCCATAATTCGACACCGAGAACTCTTGCTCTGGCGAATACGCTACACGGTTAGCAATACATTGGCGAGCAATATCGGCGTAAAGCTGCATAATCGCGTTCTGGTGCGTTGAGAGACCCTGCGCGACAGCGCCGAGGGCCATGCCAGACTCAGCCGCACTTGCGCGGTCGCCCATAGCCTGTAAAGCATCAAACTGGTCATAGGCATGGAGAACTTGCTGGATGCGGTTTTCGCGGAAAGAAATTTCGCTGTCAATTGGGTCGTATGAATACTGGAAGTTGATAGAGTTAATATCACCTTGGATATCATCAAGGATAACGCCCATAATATTAAGAACGCCGCGGAGGGAAGTTGCGGTGGCACCGTCTGTCTCGATGCGAAGGATAGAAAGGATTTTGCTCACATGCTCGCGCTTTGCACGCCATGCGCAAAGTTCATCATGGGTATCAAGTAGAGAAAAAACTGGAGCCCATGGATGCGGGAATTTGTCCATATTCTCTTGCTCTTCAAATTGGAACTTAAGCGGGCAGTCAAGACAGAAGTCGTCGATGCGCTCTTTCTGTTCGCCAGTGATAGGATTCGTAATCGTGAAGGCAATCTTACGACGGAACGCCTTGCTGTTAGCAGAAATCACATAGCGGCGATTGATGACTTTATATTCAATCTTCTTATCTAGGTCGTAGATAACAGTGAGCTCTACGTCGTCACCATTGTACTGAGAGTTGGTCCGTTTCTTCGGGTCGCTCGCATAGGTCTGGTACCAGTTAAGATTGTAGCAGGTTCTCAGGTCATGGTCGTATTCATTGAACGCCTCTAATCCGGTCGCCAGCTGAGTAGCAGCAGCTAAGTGGTTTAAGTCTTCCACATAGACGTCTAGGCCATTAAGGGTGCGAATTTTGCGGTTGTTATACTTGGCGGTCTTATCAATACCCCACTTCTTCTCGCCTTTTTCCCCAATTTCCTCTCTCAAAATCGAGCGGTCTGGAGCCTTGATGTCGAGGTTTACCTCTTCATTCGGGTCGTCAGCAATCATTTCCTTGAGCTTCTTCCAGCTAATCATCGTAGAGTAGCCACGGAAGCGTTCTAGACCTAAGGAAGAATATTTGGTATCAAACCAGATGTTCTTCGGATTAATACGTAAAACCTTATTTTTATCTGAAACTGGGTCATACTTAACAAGCACAGCAGCCACCCCGGCCCAGGTGAGGTCGCGAGAAAAGGTGGCGGACATGATGTTAAGTCTGTTTTGGACGTAGTCCTGTTGGCATTTTGCGCTGAGCAAGTCTTCGGTATCGGAGTTGATAATCATGTACGGGTCATTTATTTGGTACTCATAAGTGTCAACGCCGCATGCCATCTGGTTGGCGCGGTTATCAATAGCCTTCTTTAACGCAAATGAAGAACCTTCCGGAACACTCATGCAGTGCTCTTTGTACTTCGCTTGGTCTTCCTTGTTGACCTTTGCTAAGTTGCTTTTCAGTTCCTCTTGATAAAGGTTTTTGCACGGCTTTCCAAGTTTAGCGAGACTGGCGCGCCATAGCCAATATTGATATGTGACGCGGGCCACCTCTGACTCCTCAAGCCACTGAATCACGTGATTTGGCCACTTATTCCAGTCTAATCCTTCAAAAGATTCCATATAACTATATTCTATAACATTTAACCCTAATGAAATAAAAAAGAGCCCTATATGTAGGAACGGGCTCTTAAACTTTTGGAGAAGTTCTCTCCTATTATAGACTATTTCTTCTCTGGCGACAACATATTGCGCAAGTATTCTTCGGCTTTTTGCGCAGCTGGGTGTCCAGCCATGCCTCTAGCGCGGAGTTGTGAATCTTGCATGATGACCTGGCGAGCCTCTTCGGCATTGCGAATCGTTTCCCCGACAGGGACGTAATCCACGGTTGGCGCAGCTGCCGCTTCTGGCATAGCAGAGCTCTGCTTTGCTGGGACAGTCTTGGCCTTCAATTCCAAGAAACTATTGACTACGCTAGCGTTGATGGAGCCGTCCTGGTTAACGGCCTTGATGCCAAGGTCGGCCATTTCTTTAAGTACCTCGCCACTGGCAATCTCTTTAGCAATCCCAGCATATTTCTCTTCGCTAGCTAGGTCCAAGAAATATCTCTTCGTGAAGTATTCGTCACGAGTGATAGACCCGGCTGGGGCTTTATACGCTGGCTCTTCTGCAGATACTGGAGCAGCTGGTCTCACCGGCTCTGCTGGCTTCTCTTCGGCTTGGGCTGGGGCTGGGTTGCTGATTTTAGCTTTTACCTTGTCAAAACCACCGTTTGCCTCGAAGAACTTTTTCATGTCCGCAAGCTGTTCGCTCGTGAATCCATGCATATCTGGAGCCGCTGGAGCTTCCTGCTCTTTAGCTGGCTCAGGGTTAGTATTAGGTGTTGCTTCCGTCTTCACCTCTGGGGTGACGGCGGCTTCTGGCTTTTCTTCCATGAAGTCTCCTTATTAATTAACATTTATTATTATAAACTATTGTTGTTGTTGAGTCTATCGTTGCGCTCCTTGAGTCCCTTAAGCACCGAGTACACCTGCTCAACCTCTCCACAAGACGCCAACAGCCACATTGGGTCTTCGACGTTGTTATATTGCCGACGTATACCAGCGACTAACCCGTACAGGTACTCAATAACTTCCTCATCGGTGTGCTTGAGCACTTCGTCGACTAGATTAATCTTTGCCATCTTCATCCTCCACTTTTATGTACCACTCTCCATTAATTTGCACCCACGGCATTATCTTTCTCCTTATTTAATCTCCTTTCACAATACAAGCAGCGAACTTCCCAATTGCTAGTGTCGTACAGCGCGTCATAGTCGCTCAACTCGCTGACTGGTCTTATATGAGCGACCATCATCTCATCGCTGGGGTATTTCTTTCCACAAATGGCGCAAGGTTTGTTCTGTTTGAACTTTCGCTTGCGCCATTTGAACTCTCGGGCTGTACGCTTATTCAGGCTATCGTAGAATAAGCTCATAGCGGCTACTCCTGCGCTAATAGCTCGCAAATATCGTGAGCCAACGAAATATCTTTTGTCTCTTTCCATTTGCGGACCATGTCACGTAACGGCTCTTTGTTGTCCTTCTTCACAAAAGTGCCGTTAACAGTGTCGCCCTCTCTGCCTGAGATTGCGCCATACGCCTCTTCAAGACAAGCAATAGGGTCAAGGTTGAGAATGTCCGACAAGATGATAATGGTAACGAGCGCGTCTCCTATCGCGTCGCACAATTCATCTGGCTGCTCGAGGGCCTCTAAATCATAATGATTACGAGTAATCTCGTGAGCAATTTCGCCTACTTCCTCGATGACCTTATTAAGTTGCGCCTTTGGGTCGTTTAACCCTTTTTCTCTCCCCCACTGGATCACATCTGTTATCACACCTAATGAAACTAATGCGTGCTCCGTAAAGCCATTTGTACCTTTATATGAATAGCTATAACCGCCTGGCATTTTACCTCCTTCTCCACTATTATACATAAAAATGGGCGGCTATTAAAGTCGCCCGTAGCGCGTGGCAAAAAAGTCGATTTGGAACTGCATCGCTTTCCTGAAGGCTTCATCGGGAATATTCACATACAACCACGCCGCCGCTCTCGCAACGTCGTAGCTGTCGATTTCTGCCTTGTTGGCCTGATACTTTCCCCAAGCAGCTTTAAGCAGAGCATTGTCTGGCACAGGTACGGTTTTGAGGTGAGCATGAAGCTCACGGTGGTAAACCACCGGCACGTAACGCACAAATGCCATACAGATAGCCCTAGCATAGCCCTTGGACCAGTTCCTCTTTTGGAAACAGATATGATGTCTGTCTTGTGTGGAAATCGGCGGAATTCTTGCACGCTTGCTTTTGTTCTTCTTGCTCATAACTTTCACCCCCTTTACGAGCAATCCTAAGGTGCAACTACTGCTTTTATTATGCGCTCAAAAACCCGCCTGCGGGAGAAAAACTGCGGCGGGTTTTTACGGCTCTTGAGTGGGTAAGAACCTATCCAATTATATAATGCGTTAAGCCGTAGGAGTGGTATTTGACGCAATCGTGTCGAGCACGCCTTTAGCCGTATCTTGCTTACCTTGAATGGTGCCAAGATTTGTATTTACAGTATCTATCTTGCCAGCAATGGTAGTTAACTTAGTGTTGACGGTAGCAAGAGCGGCCTTGATGTCGCCCAACAATGTCTCGACCTGGTCAGTCTGAGATATGATGGCCTCTTCGTTCGCATTAGACTTGATGTCTGCCTCGGTGCGCATCGAGTCTTTGTCTTGCTGAGAATAGTTATTATAATCTTTGTATCCTGCCATATTTTTCCTTTTTACTTATTTTAATTGTATAACAAAAAACCTCCCGAAGGAGGTTTCTTGCCCTGACAAATCGCTATGATTAGCAAACAGCGAACTGATCGAATTCGATAATCAAGCCGTATTGTGGGAAGGTGATACCGTTGCCAACATAGACAGTATCAATCATACCGACATAGAGCTTATCACAGTCGTATGGCTTGATATTGAGATGGTAACCGTCCTTCTCGAAGCTATAGCCGACGCGTGGGTCGAGGATAGCGACGTACTGCTTGGTAGCGTCAGCGTTCCAGAGTGGATACTGGGTGGAGAGGGTGGTCGTACCTTGAGAGGTCGTGCCAACGGTCATCCATGGGCTGCGCATCAATACGACAACTGGAGCATGAATGCCGAGAATCTCTTTAACACGTGGGGCCATTTCAAAGCCAGGAAGTTCCCAAGCCTCGAAGGTGTTGACGCGCTGGGTGGCGAAGTTAAGGTTGTAAGGAGATTCAACGCTCTTGATGAGTTCGGTTGCGAATTCCTTGGTGATGAATACCGTGAGGTTCATATCGCGGAAGCTATCGGTCATGTACTGAACAGCAGTAGGAACCACACAGCGAGCATTCGCGGTAACCGTACCCTGGTTAGCCCAGAAGTGAGTTGGATGCTCTTGAGCGATGAACGCATCAACAGTGGTGGCTGGAGCAGCTACTAAACCGTCAATGACTTTGTTCCAGAGGTCTACTTCGCGGCCGAATTCATAAGCACGCTTCGAGAGAGCGTATTGTTCGGTGAACAAGGAAACGTTCCAGAAGTCTTTGTTCTTGTCGCACATGCGGACGCCGTAGGCGTATTCGCAGTCGAAGCGGAAGCGAAGTTCATCAAACTCTGGGAGAGTGTTGATGCAAGGAACTTCACAGTCGAGAACGACATGGACATGACATGTATCTTCGCCGTTAGCGGCATATTCCAAGTTGCTCTTTTGATAGAGTGAGAATGGATTTTGATTTTTCTTGATAGGGACGATAAGTTCCTGACCATATTTAAGGTTGCCCAAGAGAGCCGTGTCGTCGATAAGGCGTTGGCCGGTGAAGAACGAACGGGCAGAGTTGAGCTCTTGTTGTAACTCAGGTTCCTGGACGATTTTGCGTGCGAAGAGGTCACGATAGAATGGGAATTGGATATCGTAATCAAACACGGTTTCCGTCGATGGCTGAGTTGGAGCGGCTACAACAGTTTGAGTGTAACCAGTGCTAATAGTTGCCATTGTTTTTCCTATTAAAATTAATTGTTATTTGTTTACCCACTACATCTCCGGCGACTGCTAATCGTCTTAGCCTATAGCTGTCATTCAAATCGGCCTCGTTTCGGCGTTGGCTCTACGAGTTAGCGGCTCGTCGGGCGCACCTAGCTTGGTCTATCTGTCGACTAGGTTATACCCCCATTATATGCAGAGATGTGCTATAAAAACAAAAAATATTATAATATCGCCCAGCCTTGCCCGGTTCTTTTACCCTCAATCTGCCTAGTATCGAGCGAACCGGCATAAATCCAGGCCGCCGCAACACGATCGTCGTGATGCCCCTTCTTCGCTTGCATACGCACAGTCTTCGTCCCATCGGAGCGACTGCGAATCTTCTTAACCATATTGCGTAGCTCATCTAGGGTGTTTTCGTCATGGATAATAATCGTCCCCCTATCTAGCAACGCGCTAAGCGCATCAATCATCCTTTCCTTCGTAGATACAGACGTCCTTAAGCCGGGTATCCTGTCGGCCCTGTACTTTTTGTCCTGGTAATACCAGTGATAATACCTCTTCGCATTTACCGCGACGATAAAGCCATTCGCCACATTTATCTCTGGGCATAACTCCGCTTTATTATAAATCGTGCCAATAGATACGGCCCAGTCGGCATAATCCTCGTCCGCTAACCCTCTGTCACAAAAAGTCGCCACCTGCTCATGATTGTCTAAATCGAATACGTGCATGATGAAATTGTCTGTATCCTCCGAGCGAGCCGTAATCGGGTCAATCGCAATTCTATAGCGATGCCCATAAATCGGTTTGCGGTATATGATAAATGGCGACACGTCCGTCTCCTGTGCCTCGACTCTCCCGGTGGCGTTGTCGGTCACCATACGATAGTTTTTCCCGGCCACAATGTTCTTCTCCTGCTTATCGAGAGATTCCTTATTAAACACGGACCTATCGGCGGTAAGGGCAAGAATATCCTGGACAGAGGTTGGAAACTCAAACTTCATCTTAGAAGTACGCAGGGCGCGCCTATGGTACCAACCAATCTTGTCGTGCCATTCGTCTTCGGGGATGCCATATCTTTGCATCTCTGGAATAACTATCTCTTTGTCGTAAGTGGTGTAATCGTCCGTAGTCAGGCCGACGCCGTCGCCCTCTCTCCCGTAGACTAAGAACCACGGGATAAAGACGAGCTCCATCTCGTTTGGGTTATCAAGAGCAGTCTGTACTTTATGTAAGAAGTAGTTGGAGAGACGGTCAGAGAAGGTGCCGATATACGCAGTAAAGCTCCACCCATAAGATGAGATAGCACCAGAAATAGCGTCCTCTACCGCCTCTGGGTTACGGTACTCCGACGGCTCGTCGCAGAGCCAGACTGAAACCGTACCAGAGCGAACAGAGTTAGACCCCGCAGAAAGGATTTCATAAAAGCCTCCCCTGCGAATGCCTTTTACGTCCTTGTATTTAAGCAGGGTTGACGAGTTAGAAGAGTCTCTTTCGATTGTAGGAAAAATCATAGGGTGGACGTTGGTCAAGATAGGGGAGATTTTCTGCTTAAAAAACTTCGCTGCCGCGTCTCCAGTATGGAGGGTATGGACAATATTTAGGTTCTCCATGCCAGAGACGTAGGCCTCGATATAATCCGATATAGCCGTGAGTAGAGTTGATTTACCGAACTGACGCGGCCCCAAGATGACGCACTCCTTATGCACAGTTGCGCGAGTGTCCTTCGCCACATACCCCAAGATGGTGCGGGCAATCATCTCTTGACCCTTATTCATCTTAGGGTGCACAAATTGGCGAGTGTCTCTATCCTGGAGCAACATACAATTCTCAAAAAAATACTTGAAACCGTCAAAATCGCCAGACAGCGCCATGCGAATCTGGTCGCCAGTCAAATCGTCGTTAAACTGGTAGTCGTTTTCAAGTATCTTTCCCACTATTCACCCTTTAGGGCGGCGGACAATACCTCAGTAGCTTCTCTCTCTTTCTTCTCCGTCTCTGTCTCCTGCGGAGTAAAGATGTTATTCCCCTTTAATGAGGCATTGAGCTTCGCCACACTCTCTGTTATGGCACGAACCATGTCGGCATCTTTACCATCAATTGCATCAATTAACTCGTCTAGTTTATCTAGCAAATGAAGGTTAACATCCTCAATGGAAGAATGCTCTCTAACTTTAGCTTCTATTACCTCAGCTTCCATTATTTCTCCGACAACTCACGGCGGCGGCTGCGGGAAGTCTGGATAATATCCTCTTCAATCCTCGGAAGCGCAAGCTGCATCTCGATAAACAACGGGCGGATCGCGCGCTCATGGTACGAAATATCTGCCGGGTTTTTGGCGGCTTTAAGAGCCTTCATCTCTTTATCAAAATCTTTTAATACTGTCTTGAAGTATTTTTCATTGTCGTTCATTTTTAGACTCCTGCCGAATCGGCTGAATTAGTTGTGCTGGTATTGCCTGTGCCGATAACGTCGCCATCTTTGGCAATGGTTCGCTTAGTGGCGCGTGGTGCAACATCGGTGCCAGCTTCTTGGTCTACTACTGTGGTGATACCGCGAGTAACCTTAGGGTTGAACGCGTGGCCAGACGTCTCTTTGTAATTATCTCTAATCGTCTGCTTAAGCAACTCTACTTCATAGGCAGTGCGAAGAGTGACATACTCATCGGCGACACTGGTCAGCTCGCTCGGGCGACGACCAGGATACTTCTTTTGTAAATCGACGTATTCCTCTTTAGTAATTAGGCGCACCTTCGGGATGCGGAAGTTGTGGGATAGTTCCACCCAATCCAAATGGTGGGCCAAGTAGTTGATATCTACCGTAGGCTCGTTATAGGTATTAGTCTTGATGAGCTTAACGGCTTCCTCTACCTCGATGAAACCATTTGGCAGCTCTCTTTTTTTCTTGTCCATCTGCTATCTCCTTATCTAAATAACATCATATAATAAAAACATTTTTTACGCAAAATGCTCCACTAGATTCTCTAGGTCGACATTGTTCATAAACGCCTTACCATTAGCAAGGTCGACCCATCTCATCGCATCGTCGGTGTATCCTACGACGACGGCGTACTTCGATGCCTTATCTAAATGGTTCAGCAGCATAGTTAACTCTGGCAATTGCGGCAAAGTGCTCAGCGCACTTTTGGATTTCGCCTTCCCTCTAGTAATCGGTATAGTCAAGAAGTCGCTATACCCACACCGGTCCAACCGAGTGCGGATTAGAGCGTCAACCGAACCACAGGTACAGGCAACACACATCAATGGCATTACGCTATCCTCTTTCCCTTGACGAGGTCATAAGTAAAACTCACGTCCCCATTATCTTCTTTAATATAATACGCATAGCGACCATGCTTTTTGCTAATCGCCTTCAAATAGCTATAAAAGTTAGTGTTCGGTTTCTGTTCGGCTAAAAGTCCGATCGCCTGGGCCCCGACCACTGTTTGTGGGGTTCCCTTAAGAGGGTAGGCAATCTTGAACGCGGACAGCGCTTTCTCCTTCATCCCCGAACATCTGCACACAACAATATATTCCGTCATTTCTTACCACCAATAATACTTAATGCTGCTATAAGCATAGCAATAGCTGCCACCAAATAGCAACACACACTTGGAACCATAAAACCAAGCGCGCCAAATATTCTACCAATCATAAGCCACAGCAGGGCTGCAAAAATCCCGGCGACCACTATAACCGCCAGGATAATTTTGTCTTTCATAATAGCCTCCTTATTTCAGCCATTATCTCTTCTTCGTTTTCCGGATACATGATGTAGGCGAAGTATTGCCGGTCAGTGAGCTTCTTTATCCACTCTTTCTGCAGCGGCTGGAACTTCGCTCGCTTACTCGCCTTAAACTCAATAAATATCGTTAACCCCTCCGGGAGCAGCACGATTGTGTCTGGGAACCCCTTAACCGTGCCGACCCCTTGAGTATACTGGAGTACGGTGCACCCCAGCTTTCTTAGTTTGGAGCAGACCTTCTTCTTAAATTTTCCTTCAGGTGTCATCCTCTCCTCCTACAGTGTAGTAGTCTCCTTTGAGCTTCTCTAGCTCACTCTTCTCAATATTCCATGCTAACCCCGGCGCGACAATTATTCGGTTACTGTCTAGTCTCGGGACTGTGTCTTTGAGTTTGTTATGTACCCAAATTGCCTGAGCCATCGTAATCATCTCGGCCAGGTTAGCTAACTCTAATATATCACGTGGAGCCGGAGTTATCATAGTGTGCCGATTAAACAGCGTCGACCGATCCGCATCGTAATAGAGGTGAGGATTACGCTTGCGACATCGCACGAACACATATGCCGCAAACCTAGACTTATTCTCCCTAATATCATCCTCAACCCATAATCCCAGGTCGTCAGTATAATAGCCTGTTGGGGCGTCATCCCGACCGCGGTCAGGTCTGGCATTATTAGCCTCGATAATCTTATCTGCTAAATTATCCATACTACCACCCCAAGTCTTCAATATCAGTTAATGTCTGCTGGTCTGACACCTCTTCCGGCTCGGCATTATCCTCCGCATCCTTAAGTTCATCGAGCATAGCAATCACGCTGCGCTCCACGCGTTTCTTCTCTGTATCTGTAGTAATCAAATCTCCAATACGACGATACTGCAATTTCTTGACGACGTAATCCTCGTAGAAGTACTCGGAGCCTGGGCGGTCGCCAAGCTTAAACACAGACATGCGGCGGTCCTTATCCGTAAGAGACGTAATCTTCGGTCCACGCATCTCCACGTAGTGGCTAAACACCGAATACTCTTGCCAGCGCAAGTCGCGCTCACGGCACCAGAGCTTGTAATCCTCATAGACGAGCTTTTTACTCTTATATCCGTTGAACCAACTCTTAAAGCGGTCGAGATACAGGGAGACGTTCTCTACCTCTTCGGCCACCCTCTCTTGGTCGTGTTTCATCTTATCAGAGAACGTAATCTCTTTGTCCCTAAAATAATGGGCAATCCCACAAAACGTTCCGACCACATATGAGAAAAACAGATAGTCATAAGTCTCTCTCGCGAAATCCTTGCCGTTATTGTCATACTTGCTCAGGTCATTATTGAAAAACAGAGGTAGCGTGCGGTGCATGCAGGCGGCCGCACCATTCCCCTTCCACTCCGGAAAATGGTTCATAGGGAAGAAGCACATAAAGTCAGAGTTGACCCACTGGCCATGCTGGGCATAAAGCCGACGGAGCTTTAAGCTCTCATGGGCGGCAATGCTCTTAAAGTTACCCTGGGCCTCTAGCAGGTCTCGGCCCCTACCCTCATCTTCCTCGTCCGGTGCATTCATCATGGTAGTCCACAAGTCGCCATTCAAGCCGTGGTTGTTAAAATCAGATAAGCGGACGGAGGAAGTGTTATTCCGCCCAAACATCACATGGAACATCTTAAGATAAGTCGACTTGCCGTTGCGCTTAAGACCAATCAGCACAAACGACCCCTTAGGCTTGTGATACATAAAGTTAGTCGCACCAGCCTTCCACAGGTCATTAAATGTGTCCACGTCTTCATTAGCCCATACCCAAAACGGCCTCACATGTGGCATCGCCGGGTCAAACACTCCGTCAGGGTCAGTTGGGTCAATCGAGCCGTTGTGTTTCTTGAGATGCTCGACCACACTGGTAAAAGTACTCCTAATAATCCCCGGATTCACCTTATTAATGTCAATCTTAATCTCATTCGTGCCACGAGAGTCAAAAAGCTCTCGCATGCAAGGCTCGTTAGGGACCCTAAGTAGCTCAGCCTCCTGGGTATCCCAATACATATTATTCGCTAATTGTATCGTGTTGTTATTGATGCTATCCACCTCTTCTGTCACCCCAGCTTTCAATGTCTCAATGGCTGCCTCAATCTTAGCTGCCGGCGCCATGTTATAAAGCTCCATAAATGCGTCGCGCACAATCCGAAGCGCGTCCACCTGCAGCAGAATCTTATAACTGTGCAGCCCTTCCTTCTCTTTATAATATATTTCACCAGTTTCGCCAACCCCTCTGACTCTCACAAAGTCGTACTTCTCCTCCACGTGACGGCGCACCGTCTCCTGGAGATAGTCACTGGCACTTAACCCTTTAGGCTTCTCCTCCTGGAGCTTAGGCTCCTTCGCCGAGTTAAGCCAAGCCGCCAGCTGTTGCTGGAGCTCCGGGCTCATCATCATTTTATCGCTCGCGTTGTCCATACCTGGCTCCCCCTAGTCAAGCTCAGCCCTGATATTAGTAACTTCTCTCAAGATATGCTCAAGGGCCTCCTGGAGGGATGCCGGATACTCTATAATATATATAGCCTTCGTCCATTTAGTCTTATATGCGTCTGGATGCCACCCATACTCATACTCGATCACCAAGTCGTCGCCCTCCTTGTGGGCGCTAAAAATGTTGATATCCTCACTGGCCAGTCTAGCCAGGATAACTGAATTGTCTTGTGTTTTCACCGCGTTCTCCTATAAGTTAAATTGTTAATATACTTATATTGTACCAGAGCCATTTCTTGACCAGTCAAGCCTTGATTTTGCGACTCGTTGATGTCCTCGCTCGCATAATAATGTTTTTATGCGATTTTTTATGCGATTGCCCATAGTTTTTATGCGCAAGGTGTTGAGCAGCGGTTTTGTGACTATAAAACATCTTTTCCTCATTTTCAACAGTTATGCCATAATAAGTGTGGTTTTGTAAAATAATTAACAGAGGTGGAGAGACGGTTTCAAAGCGCATACGCTTATTCTCGCGCATAACGCGCATAAAAACTCAATTTATGCGCAAATTAACAGGGGAACGCATAAAAACTTACCCTCGCGCATAAAAACTTTTTTGGCTCGATCCTTATGTGATTTGCATATTATAAAATATTTTCCAGAAATTACATAGAAGGGGGTAGTTTCCCCCATTTCACCCCCCTTCGTTCCTCAGGGGTAGTTTTGGTGCTAGTAGGGGGTCTCTGGCGTATCTGAAAATAGATATAAAATTTGACAAAATCGCCAAAATCTTGTGAAAAAAACATAAAAATTGCCAAAAATCCCCTTCTAAGTGGTAGAAAAACTTTTGAAAAATCCCAGAGGGTTTCCACCTTACGCTTTTATGCATTCATTATTTCACACTAATTCAGCCCATTTGTCAATGCACACCTCACCTGCGCATGGACGCACGCACGCACGCAGGTGGGGTAGTCTGAAATTGTGCGACATTCACCCCTGTTAGATTGTGCGACATTAGCATCTGACCCCACCTGCACGCACCCACGCGCACACCTGCACGCGCGCGTCCGGTCGTCCTCACCTGCGCTTGCGCTAGAATTGACGCGCGAACACGCACCCAAACACCCCTGTTGCACCTCACCTGCGCGCGCGTACGCATTCGACCCCCTATTGCACCCCTTAAAAACCGAACAGCACCCCTGTTAGCGTGTAAAAATTACAACATTTTACAGGGGTCGGAGCGACTTTTTTTGGACTTTTTTGGACTTTTTCGAAAATATTATAACATAATCCCACCCCTGTTAGAGCTTGAAAAAATCCAAAAAACCGAACAAAAAGTGTTCGGTTTCGCCCCTGTTATGTCAATGTCTCTTGACAAAAAAACCGAACATCCCCTATAATGGGGTCAGCACCTTACCACGAACACCGAACGAACAGAGGTAATTACACCTTAGCGACAGGGGTCGAACAGATATAACCCCGTTCCTCAACAGAGGTCGCAACAGAGGTGGAACACTTCTCAACAGAGGTCGAGAGGTAGTGCAACAGAGGGGACTATATCAACATAACAGAGGTAAAACAGAGAAAGAACAGAGGTCGTAGGGATATCATTTTGAGGCTCATAAACAGCCATAAGAGGTAGAACCATGAATTATCCAAAGGCTAAGATGGTGAGACTTATGGGGTGGTTTATGACGGTAAAAAAGTGATTAAGAGATAGCATCTCTTAACGTAAGCCTGAGTATTGCATTTTAACAGATAGAAAAAAGTCCATCAGGGGAAAAACAGGGGTGAAGTGTCTGTCTTTGGCAACAGATATGCCACCTCTGTTAGCAGGAAACACCTGACCTGAGGTAGATAGGGGTATTACGTCTCGGAGAGACCTCTGTATCCTGAGTTCTGGGGAAAACTTTTTTCGCCACCTCTGCGCCAACAGAGGTGAGGGGTTTATTTTAACAGGGGTGGAACGGCTTAGCGTGCTAAGTACGCCACCTCTGATTGTCGGCTCAATTTTCACGTGAAATGAGGCATTTTTCACGTGAAATAGAACTAACAATGCCAGAGGTATAACACCTATGAACAACATTATCACTTATCCAACAGAGATGGTAGAAGAGTACTATCAAGAGGCTAACGCTTATCTGGTGGTAGCTTAACAGGGGACTATAAGATTAGAAAAAGGTGAAAACTAAGGAGTACTAAAGAGATGAAAACTACAATTGCAAAGCTTTACAGAGACGCTAAGATGACTATCTGGGGTGAGGCGACGGATAAAACAGGGAAGGTGTATCTTGAAACAGATAAGAAGAGTGCTGAATATGCAAGGGGTGAATACTCTAATGTGATTATCACCAAGACAGCTTGCGAATATGCGCCAGAGATAAATAAGTGGTGGGTAGCATTAGCTTAATAACAGAGGAGAAACAGAGATGAAGAAGATTACACTTTATATCGGATTGAACGATAAAGAAACTAAAACTCAACTGATAAGCACCCTTGACGCTTATCGGCTGGTGAATAACATCTTATCAACAGATAGCACCATCACCGAGTGTAAAGGGGTATATACCCATGATGATGGCTCGATTACAACAGAGAACACCCTCGAGGTGGTACTCTTAGACTTCGATGGCTCGCTTGATATGGGGTGGGTAAAGAGTAAAGCGACGGCTATCAAGCTTGCGCTCAATCAAGAGGCTATCGCTTATCAGGAAGAAGAAATTAAGAGTGAGCTAATCTAATGGAACAGATAATCTACATGATGATGGCTATCTTATGGCTAATCATCGCAATCGTAAAAGTTATAGAGGAGATAAAGAGATGAAAATTGCAAGTACAAAAACAATGGCTGACCTCTTGAACAAAGAGGCGAAGAAGATGGGGGTATCTGATAGACACTTCAGATACATCACCGTACCATCAGATACCTATAAGATGTTTATCGACATGGATATCTGGGAGGCAGAGGATAACGGAGACTACCTCTGGCAAACTGGCAAGCTTCGAGCAATAGAGGTGGAGTACCCTGATGAGTACTACGCTTGCAACGCTTATCTCACCACTAAAGAGTTGAACCGAATATTCAAGCACAACAGAGATGGGATAGAGACAGCCGAAGACTTCGCTAAGATAGTAATCGAAGAAATGGAGATATAAGATGTACATAGACATGAGCATTCAATCACTCGCAATCATCGCAACAACGGTGATTGCAGTATCAGTTATCAAAAGTATATGGGAGAATAAAACAAATGAATGAGGAGCGTATCTGTACAGTAAGAGGGGTGTTCGCTAACATCTACCAATGGGGTGAGGGTTGGGATACAGAGACAGCACAGAGGTGGCATGACTACCTCGAGAACTACAAGGGTATCTACTGGCATTACTTCAGAGATGAGAGGGGGTTCGGTGGTTCAGATTATCTAGTCGGCACTCATGGTTCAATCTTCTTGCACCCGATGGACTTCAAGACAGTCCTAAGGAGTAGTGGTGGCAAGTGTCCGAGAGGCAACGATGACCCACTAGAGGATTACTTCGGTGGAGAACTCGATGAGCTAAAGAAACTCTGTACGGAGTTAGCCGAATATTGTGGTGGTCAATTCACCTCGATGGTCGCAGAGACCCAAGTCGTAGAGAATAACAACCTTAAACAATGGGAAGGGAGAAAATAGTCAAGACATATTGACAAAAGCGAGACACCTATGCTAAGCTAGGTGTTAGAGGGGACGATAACAATAACAACAAAGGAGAAGTTAAGATGACAACAGGTAATTTTTCAACATACAACAAAGGTGCATATCAGTTCGTATGCTTTTGCTGGGAGACCAGTCGAGCATGGGGACATGAGGTACATCTCTTGAAACATGGCATGGAGTTCGCTAAGGCGAGAGTACGCTATTACAACAGGACTTGGGAGGCATACACTTTCCAGAGTACGATGTATCAAGCTCTAGACAACTACAAGAAGTCGGAGATTGCTCACTACCTGAATGGGTACAAGCTCACCCATGACCTCAAGGGGTATGACCGAGACAACTATCAGGAGTGGGAAAAGCCATTTCCTCGAGGGGCAAAGGCAAAAGCCCTCGCCGAATGGGAACAGACGCAGGTAGCTAAGGACATCAAGGAACTTGAAGAGTTCGTAAAAGAGGGCAAGTAAGATGAGTACAGCTAACTTCGGAACACCAAACTTCAATCTCCCCCTTATCGCCATCGGTATGGGGGACGATGAAGACCAGAACTACTGGGCATATGAGGACGCAGAGGCAGACCTCAAGCTACTGAATAATGAACTGGGGTACTTCACCGTATATCTCGAGAGTGGCTACTATCAGGGTGCTATGTACAATGTCAAGCAGACGAATGACTACATAGACTACGACCAGATAGACGACTTCGATGATGAGGATATGGACTACTACTTCGGTGATACGAAAGCTAATGTAAAGAAAGGAATAACACAAGAGTTAGATAAGATTAAAAAGTTTTTAGCAGAGAAGAAAGACGAGGGTGCTTTAGAGCTGATTAAGGTGGCACAGTTCAGCAACGGTGAGGCATTCTATAAGGCAATCTAAGAGGTGAATATGAAAAAGGTAAGAGAGATTACAATACACCACGACATCGTGATATATGAGCGCACAGATGAACTCGCAGGCGAGGTCGTCTATGATGTGTATGACAATGGCAAACAGGTGTATGGAGCATACGACCTAAAGGGAGCGTGTGGATATGTAGATTACTACTATGGAACTAGTTTATGGAAAGGAGAAAACAATGACACAAAATGAATATGACTACAAGGTAGGATACCTTGACGCTTTTAGTGATGTGCTTGCGATGTTGGCAAGCATACCTGAAACACCAGAGGTGTATAAGATTAAGGAAAGTTTAAGGGCGACAATCGCCGAGGAAAGTGAAGAGCTATGAAGAACCTAGACATCTATAATGGCTTCGTGCTTCGATACGATGAGGCTGTGAAATATCTGGACGACATCGCTGTCGAGCATACGATGGCTGTCATGAGGGGAGAAGAAGATAGCGAGGGCATGACGGAGATACTAGAAGACTTGCATGAGATGAGGAACGAGGCAGACAACATGAGCAAGGCAGAGTACTTCAAGTTTGTCGAGTGTCCTATGAGTGCGAGCAACATCAACATGATACCGATGGTAGAGAAAGGAGAATAACATGAGTGAATACAAGATTACAATCGAGTACTCTGAGCGCAATGAGTATGAGATTAAGATAGGTAGCGATGGATATGCATATGCAGGTGATATCTACGACCACTATGAGCAAGACCCATTATATCTAGTGCGAGAGATTGTGCGAGATGATGATGGGAAGATAGACTTCGATGACCTGTTGGCAGAGTTCGATACCTATCAAGAGGCAGTCGATTATGTAAAAGAGCTAGAGGAGAAAGACAATGGATAAAGGGGACTATATAAACAGACAGGGGATATGCCCTAAGTGTGGCGAGATTAGCTTAGACTATGACGCTATCCGATACACCGATGAGATGTGCTATTACCCATACAAGTGTGAGAAATGTGGGCAAGAGGGTGAAGAATGGTATCGCCTAGAGTTTCAGGGGCATAACATCTACACCGAAGATGGGGACATAATTGAATTGTAAGGAGAAGTTATGAGATATTTCACAGTAGAACGAGAAGTCATGAGGGCTACCCCAGTATGCTATACCGTAGCACGAGATGGTAGCCAGTTGGCAGACGAGTGGGAGACGGATTGGGAACAGGAAATCACCACAGGGTTCGCCGTCCATTCGTATGACGAAGACGGAACGCATTACAATACGGAGTTCTATCCAGTCATCACCGACACAGAGGGCTGGACTGATAACTCTGACAAGGTGTTGGCGCAGATAGAACACGACTATCCACCAACAGAATACCAAAACAATGAATGGTAGAAAGGAGAAGAGATGAAATTGTACTATCACAAAACAGATGGGGGAGCAGAGTTCTACTGCTTGCGCCCCATTGCAGAGGGGGACGACGAGGGAGACTTGCACTATGCGGTACTTCGGACGGACGGAGATGAAATTGAACTATTGGTTAGAAACCTATTAGCTTATGGCATTAGGGTAGAGGAGTATAAATGAACACGAAGATTAGATTGGTGAAGACCGACAATGGGTACGACGCTATCGTGTCGGACTGGTACTTTAAGAAACAAACGCAGGGTATGCAGGTGGTGAAAGAATACGCAACCCTCGAAAGATATATGCAGGATATTACGGACGACTTTACGGACGAGGCATACATGAGTGATGGCGAATGCTTAGATGTAGCCATTGAACTTTACGACAAAGGAATAGCATATCTATAAGAAAGGAGATGATATGAATATCGAGAAAGAGTTTAACAAGTTTTTGTACAGGTGGGTAAAGGATAACTTCGGACAGAGTGAGGCTGATGACCCATCGTGGAGCATTAAGGCATTGGCTCACGACTTAGCCGAGGAGTATTGGAAGATGCAAGAAAGGGTGGAGCGAGAGAATATCAAGGAAGACATCAAGTATGTAGCGGGGAACAACGACATCGAGCTGACCGAGCAGGAGTTGGCAGACATTGCTGACGACTACCGATACTCAGAGGCATACTGTGCGATGGACTTAGAAAGTATTCTGTACTTCATTGAAAAAAGAAAGGGTGAATAAGATGAAACCAAACATGATTATCATAGATAAAGAACACCTCAACCTCGTGGCTGCGACCGAGGGAACTGGCGACAACCTGTTGCCAGAAGATGAGGAGCAGGGGTATAAAGACTATGCCATGCTGTCGCTGTATTCAATAGACGGAGACGAGTTAGCATTGGTAGATAGTGCGCAGATGATGACCGAGAAGCTGATTGCCGATATGACCGATGAGGAATATATCGAACGATTAGAGGATTATTGGGGACTAAATAAAGATAGTATTGTAATTAAGTTATAAGGAGAAAAGATATGTGGGATAATGGCGCAACGGAAAGAGACAAGATGACCGTTCAGCAATGGTTGGATAAGCTGACCGATGAGAATTGGCACACAGAACGCTGTGTGGTCGAGGCTATTCTTGATGGTCGTGAGAGTATCATACGCAGAGCAATGTTGATATGGCTTGCACATATGGAGATAGGTCATATGCCGACGGAGCTATGCAAACTAAGAGAACAACTTTATAAAGAAATGGAGGAAGAATAATATGCCAAACTGGGTAAAAAATCATGTGCTTATCATGGATAGGCAAGCAATAAAAGATTGTGTTAAGACTGAACACCGACAAGGTAATGGTTGGGAAGAGGACGTGGAGTTCTTTGACTTCAATGAAATCATACCTATGCCAGAGGAGCTGAAAGATAAAACTCGATACTATCCGAAGTGCGACGCAGACGAGAAAGAAGATAAGGAACTGGTCGCTAAGTATGGGGCAGACAACTGGTATGACTGGTCGGTGGATAACTGGGGGACTAAGTGGAATACGGATAGCGTACGCAAAATATCGCCACAGGCAGTAGAGTTTGATACAGCATGGGCAACGCCAGAGCCACTCATCAAAGCTTTGAGTGAGAAGTATCACACGACTGTTAGTGTGTGCTATGCTGACGAAGACTTAGGCAACAACTGTGGTGAGTATGAATATAAAGATGGTGAGAAAGTATTAGACGAAGTAGGCGATTATGATTTCGCTTGCGAAGTATGGGGCTTTGACCCAGAGGAGAACGAATAATGGTACAAGTATTTGAGGCAACAGCTTATGACAAATGCACAAAAGATGTAAGCTTTGACACCTATATTGCGCAAGGGGTGAATGGTGTCGGAGAGAAAGTGTGGTGTGATGACCAACTCGCACCATTCCACCTAACGGATAACGATATCCATATGTATTTTGAAGAGGGAGAACTCGATGGGTGTTCATTCATAGACACCGAGGACTTCTTCTATTTAATTGGAGAGGAGATTATTAAAGATGACAACTAAGGAATATAAGATTGGGGTATGTAAAACAACCGATGTAGTTAGCGGCGAGGACTTCTTGCCACCATACTACAAGGTGTATTTAGTAGAAGAGTGGAATAATCAACCACCGACTACGTGGTACGAGACAGAGTTTGACACGTTGGAAGAGGCACGCAAATATGTAGAAGAGAAAAAGATGGACGTGGTGGTGGATAAGTATAAAAAACTAATCGAGGACGAAATATTCAAGGCTACGCCAGACGAGACGGTAGGCTTTTGCAATGGTCTTAAGGCTTATCTAGACGAGCTAATCGGACAATCGAACTATGAAAAGGAACAATACAAATGATGAAGATAGATGCCGACCAACTATTCCATATCGAACAGGCTCTCGTCATGTATATAGATTACCTGCGTGACGGAGACGATGACGATAAGGAGACGGCGAAGAAAGTAGAAAAGATTTATGATTATATAAAGGAGAACTCATGAAGATTGTAATGGATACAAAAGACTTGCGAGCAATGCTAAAGTTTCGTAAGGAGTATGACTACTGTGTTGTGTTCGATAGCGGAGATAACACAGACGGAGAGGGGATATGGCATTGCGACGTACATTTCGGGAACGACCTAGACAGCCTCAAAGATGGCAACGGCGACGAAGTGTATAGTTTCAATAGTGTGTATAATGACCATAGCAAATACTTAAGCGAAGAAGGAAGGAGAAAAGCAGATGAAGATTAAGGTTAAGCAAGTGTGGGATATGAAGCCACCGAAAGACATGACACTCATACAGGTGAAGCTTATTGCTGACGCAATTCATAAGGAGGGCGACGAGTTTTTCCTCACGCATGACGGAGAGGGCGACCTAATCATGCGGAGAGTGGCGCAATGAGCGACACCCTGTACGACTATCAGAAAGAGGCAGTCCGAGCTTTAATGCGTGGCAAACATATCGTGATTGCAGGCACAGGCTCGGGCAAGGGGGCGATGGCTGTGGTGTGGGCGAGGCAGGTCTGCAAGACGACTGGTAAGCGTAAGGTATTAGTGATAACTACGGCGAGCAAGGCTCACATGACCCCTAATGACTTCGAGCTAGATGCCGATAAGTGGAATGGAAAAGAGTGGAGGAAATCACTATCCTCTTTTTCGGTCATCTCGTGGCACAAGTTCGCAGCGTGGGTAAATACCTACTGGGACGAGCTTGGGGAGTGGGTGCTGATAGCAGACGAAATCGCAAAGGCAAGCGCAGGTGTGAGCTCTGGAATGGGCAAAGCATTCCTCAAATTCACAGCTCGTAATCATGATTGGGCTGGCTTTACAGCTACGCCTGGTGATGTGTGGCTGAAGTTCTACCCATACTTCCAAGCCTGTGGGTTGGTGAGAAATAAAACCCAGTTCATGAGCAAGTATTGTGTGGTGCAAACATTTAAGGGCTTTCCAGAGATAGTCAATTACCGCTATGAGCACGAGCTAAAGAACTTCTGGACACAAATATCAACCGCTCCAGACACGAGTAAGATGATGGCTGAGCTACCAGATGAGGCGCACAAGACGCTAGGGTTCAAGAAGCCGAACGGATACAATAAGATAATTAACACTCGTATTAGCCCAGACGGAGAGATGTTAGATACGCCAGGAGCATTGTGCGCAGAATTGCGCCGACAATGTTTCACAAAAGAAAAGAAACAATGGATAACAGACTTTGTGGAGAACCTGGGGGCTGGAGTTGTGATGTTCTATAACTTCATCAAGACCGGCGATGAACTGGAAGAACTGGTGAGCAAGGCAATCCCAAGGGGAGCTAAAGTGTGGCGCATAGACGGCAAGCACCATGACATTCCGACGGCTGATACGATTGGCAAATACGATGTAGTGTTATGCCAATGGCAATCTGGATCGGAGGCGTTAAACCTGCAGTTTTTGCATTACTGGGTAGCCGTTGAGCTGTGTTATTCATATAGCACAGCAGTCCAAGCGAGAGGGCGCATTAAGCGTATTGGGCAAAAGAACTTTATGCGCTACTATTACCTATTAACAGACGGCACAATAGAGCAAGCTATCTTGAAGTGCCTAAAGAATAAAAGCGAGTTCAGCGAGGAAGTCTGGACGGCAGAATTAAAGGAGAGAAACAAGCGATGAAACCGAAAGAGTTTTTAGATAAATTGGAAAAAGAGATGTTGAATGCCTCGGCAGACACGAAGGATATTCATACTGCAGTTTATGCAGGGGCAAAAGAGATGTGGCGACTATGCCGTAAGAAACAGAATGAGTACCGAAAAGAGCACCGCGCAGAGATACGGGCATATAATACTCAGTATCAGCGTGAGCGCAGGGCGAAAGCGAAAGAACGAAAGGAGGATATTGACAGAATAGCAAGTATGAAGTAGTATAAAAGCAAGGGGGAAACTATAAATTTTAATACAATTAGGAGAAGAGTATGCAAGTGATTAAGCAGGCTACTCCGACAGCACCGAAACTCATGATTTATGGGCTTTCTGGTGTCGGTAAGAGCACGCTTGCAAGCAAGCTAAAGAACCCAATCTTCATTGATATGGAGGGTGGGCTCAACTATATGGACGTAGCTCGCACCCCGACACTCACATCATACGAGGCGGTCTTCAGGATGCTCGGTGAGCTATACCAAGTCGCCGACGCTGGAAAGCGTGAGTATGACACGATTGTAGTGGATAGCGTGGACTGGCTCGTCCGCAAAATTGTGGAGCAGGCTGCAGGTATCAATAAAAAGAACCTGACTGAGACACTTAATAGGTCTAATGGTGGTTATGGAAACGGTAAGCAGGTATTGGAAAACCATATCCGCACAAGTTTATTACCACTATTGGTGCACCTTAACAAACAAGGCTATGGGATTTGTCTCATAGCGCATGCCGACCGCAAAGTTTTAATGAACGCGGAAGGCAACGACGTAGAGCAAATCACACCTAAGATTGATGTGAACACGATGAACGTGTTTGTCGAATGGTGTGACAATGTGTTCTACCTCAAGAAAGACATCGCTGGCGAGCGTGTCCTCGTGTTGGAAAGCGACGACTCAGCACTAGCGAAAAACCGACTAGGTCTGACCGGTGAGGTCAAGCTTAGCGAAATAGATATTAACAAATTATTAATGCCTAAGGGCAAGGAGAAGTAATATGGCAATTGATTGGAAACAGGTTGAAGAAAACAACGGTAGCAAGTTCAAGAACTATGCTAAGCCTGGTGTGTATAAAGTAAAATGTATCGATGTCGACATTCGTGAGGTCGGTAGCAATGGGTCGGTGGCTCAAGAGTTCATCTTTGAAGAGGATGATGAACGCCAGTATCCAAAAGCAACACACTGGTTGACGTTCAAGGAAGGTAAGGACGGATGGCGCCAATGGCATAACCGCCAATTGATGATTGTACTTGGCTCAACCGAAGATACGGCTGAAAAAGCAATTGATAAGATTGAGGCTTTGGGAAGCAAAGAGAAGATTATGGACGGATACAAGACTGCATATAAGGCACTCTTGAACAAGAAAAAACCAACCGTAGAAATCGAAGTTTATCCCGATGGTAAATATACTCGCTCAGAGTTTACTGATGATCGAGTAGCTATGCCTCATGACGACGCTAAGCCGGCGCCTGCGTCTGACGAGATTATCCCAGAAGACATTCCTGATGGCGAAATCGACTTGAGCGAATTACCATTCTAATAAACGGCGTGCCCCTGCCTAGTGGGGCAACTATAAAGATAATAAAAGGAGAAGTTTTATGAAATATAAAAGAAAAGAAGACGGCTTCATCGAGGAATGCGATGCTATTGCGGCTGTTCAATATACAAAGGATGAGAATGGTAACACGGACGTCTTAGTGTTGGAGGACTGGAAATCTATAAACGAGATGAACGATGAGATTCGCGACTTCTATGCGATAACCCCATTGGTCAAATTTGAGCCGTGGCGAAAGGCGCTAGTAGCCTGGTGCACCATCCGCCACCCATTCAGAGCAAAGAAAGAAATGATTGGGCGCGACTCAGATTACTACAAAATAACATTCCTTTACGATGAAGAGGAGCCGTGGGCTCAAGAAATTTCTTTCGTCTTTAACTTTATGCATGAAAAAGATGAAGAAAAAATTGACACATGGGACGCCATTGAGGACGGCAAGATATACGATATGGAAGAGCTTATAGGGAAAGAATATGACGAAGAATATGAAAGGGTACACGGACATGACTAATGACACAAATGCGCTAGACCAGCTCATCGACGATGCGATAGCCGAAGAGAAAAGCCTAGCATTAAAAGCCGATGAGTTGGCACTACAAAGCAAACAGTTCGCTGAATACTTAGCGGCTAAGAAACACAATGATGAAAAGCTAGAAATCTTGTGGGGCATGGTCAAAGACTACATGGTCGAGAATAACCTGTCCGAGCATGAGAATGATTTTATCAAACTCAAGCTTTCGCCAAGTGGAAAGTTTAAGACTGAGGACATTGATAAGGTGGACGATTCATTGTGCGACATTAAGAAAACAATTAATAATCGTAAAGTTAAGTCATACATCGAGCTTAATGGGCATTTGCCTGACGGCGTGGAGTCCACTGGCTACATCTTGAGAAAGACATTGAAGGGAGAGT
>JAEEGI010001502.1_pt1 | contig 58094 bp, 44 predicted proteins | sample 8958751 | NCBI WGS metagenome assembly JAEEGI01 (sample SAMN16246545, study PRJNA631951) | gut metagenome | biome: gut microbiome; feature: rumen; material: KS-attached | host: Bos | place: Iran: Karaj | collected 2018-10
ATGGCTAATTGTTTTTTCATACGCACTTTGCTTTTAATTGATTTGAAGTTAATGAATTGGTTAATATTATATTATTGTTTTCTAGGGGAAAGTTCAACTTGCAAACATGATAAAACTTGCCATATCATGTATAAAACTGACTTTCAAAAGGCAAATTTGCAAACAAAAATTAACTTGACCAAAAAAAATGTTGAAAAAATGCCTCAAAGGGGGCAAAAAAGTGATTTTTTAACCCTATTTTTTTGAATTGCGTACGTTTTTTTGATTTTTTTAATATTTGCATTTGTAAAATTTTGCGTTTTTTTTTGGTCAGTTCAAAAATATTATAGAATTTTGCACTTTATTAAAAAAGATTTTAAAAAACGGCGGCTTGAGTGAGCCGTCTGCAGCAAAAGCAATTTCGGAATTATCAACTTAATATTAACAAATTAAAACGTGCTTATGAAAAGACATTTAGCTCTTTTGGGCGCATTGATGATGCTGTGCGGCACTGGTTACCAGGCCCAGGCAGCACCCGCGCCCCAGGTGTCGGCTACTTCCGCCACCAGCATTGTGACAGGCCGCGTTGTCGATGAGCAGGGTGAACCCGTCATCGGCGCCAGCATTGTCGAGGTTGGAACGACCCGTGGCACATCGACCGATGTGGACGGTAACTTCTCGTTCAAAGCTAGCCCCAACGCTAAGCTTCAGATTTCATTCATCGGTTACAAGACCCAGGAGCTGCGTGCCAGCAACGGCATGCGCGTCGTCCTCGCCGAGGATAACGCCAAGCTCGATGAGATCGTTGTCGTTGGTTACGGTACACAGCGCAAGGCCAACCTGACCGGTGCTGTCAGCACCGTTGACGTTGACAAGGTGCTCGGTTCCAAGTCCGAGACCAACGTCATGAAATCACTGCAGGGTACTGTTCCCGGCTTGACCATCTTGAACTCTAACGGTGACATCAGTGCTAGTCCTGAGATCGTGATCCGTGGTATCGGTTCACTGAACGGTGACAATCTTCCCTTGTACATTGTTGACGGTGTGCCCGTTGCAAGTTTGAGTGACCTGAACCCCGCCGATATCGAGAACATCAGCGTCTTGAAGGATGCTGCCTCGAGCTCGATCTACGGTACACGCGCAGCCTTCGGTGTGGTTCTGATTACCACCAAGACTGCCCACGTTAAGGACAACGTGAGGGTGAGCTACAACAACAACTTCGCTTGGAGCCAGGCAACCACTTTGCCCGACTATCCCAACGTTCCCACCCAGGTTAGCGCCCTGAACGACGTGAACCACCGCATGGGCGTTGCTTCGGAGCTCTTCGGTATGTACATGGACAGCGAGGCTTTCCAGAATGGTATCAACAACTGGATCAAGAAGCATGGTGATACCAAGTCAGGTTATCGTCAGATGATCTATGGTGACGACTATGATGAGAACGGTTACTATGCCAACTGGGATGTGCCCGGCATCATGTTCAACAACCATGCTCCCTCACAGAGCCACACCCTGAGTGTAACCGGTAACTCGGGCCGCATCAACTTCTACACCAGTGTTGGTTACAACCAGAAGCAGTCGTTGATGAACTTCAACCCCGACAAGTTCCGCAAGTACAATGCCACCGCCAACGTCTCGGTACGCGCTACCGATTGGTTGGAGCTGGGCACCCGCATCAGCTACGTGGACAGGACCTATGAGACTCCTTACAAGCGTGGTGCTGGTACCTATCAGTACCTGTGGCGCTGGGGTTCGTTCTTCGGCCCCTATGGCTACTTTGTGGATCCTAACGACGGCAAGCAGTATGACGCCCGCACCATGATTGGTGGTCGCAACACCGGTGGTGATTGCTACTACAAGATGAATAACATGAGTTTGGGCGTGTTCGGCAAGATTGACTTCGGTTATGGCTTGAGCTTCAATGCCGACTACACCTTTATTAAGAGGACCACTAGGTACAAAGGTATTGGTCTTCCCTCGGTTGTTTACAACACTTGGGGTCTGAATCCTCAGGGTCCTGTGGACATCACGGGCTCAACCTTTATCGAGACCGACCGCAGTTTCCAAGAGAACCACGTGGCTAACGGTTACTTTGACTTCTTCAAGTCAATCAACGATGTCCACAACTTCAACCTGAAGGTGGGTGCCAATGTGGATAAGACTGAATATGAGTACCTCTACTACGAGCGCCATGGCATCCAGGACCTCAACATGCCTGAGCTGGCTCTCTGTGATCAAGACTACAGCTACAGCCATGCACACGACCATTGGGGTTCGGCAGGTTTCTTCGGCCGCATCAACTATGACTACAAGGGCATCTATCTGCTCGAGTTGAATGGCCGCTATGACGGTTCTAGCAGGTTCCCCAAGAAGGACCAGTGGGCCTTCTTCCCCTCGGCATCTATCGGTTATCGCATCAGTGAGGAGGCCTTCTGGGCTCCCATCAAGAATACCATCAGCAATGCCAAGATCCGTGCATCTTATGGTATGATCGGTAACGAGGATATTGGTCAATACAAGTTCCTTGAGACCATGGGCAAGCAGACCAACGCAGTGAACTGGATTGGTACCGGCAACTCCAAGTATGACTACTTCGGTGCTCCCAAGATGGTTTCGGAATCCTTGACCTGGGAGAAGATCGCTACCACCAACGTGGGTGTTGACCTGGCCTTCTTCAACGGCCACCTGAACGTGACCGCCGACTGGTTCCAGCGTGAAAACAGGAATATGGTTGCTCCCGGTAAGGCATTACCTGCTATCGTGGGTGCAAGCGCCGCTTGGGAGAACGCAGGTGATATGCGCACCCGTGGTTGGGAGGTTAGCCTTGACTACCGCAACCGCTTTGGCAATGTTGATTTCTATGCTACCGCTGTCTTGAGTGATTACAAGACCAAGATCACCAAGTGGGACAGCAACAACATGATCAACACCAACTACTCGGGCAAGGAGTATGGCGAAATTTGGGGCTTCGAGACCGACCGCTACTTCGATTTCAACGACTTCAATACCGACGGTACCTACAAGCAGGGTGTTGCCGACCAGACCAAGCTGCAATCCAACGGCTTCGTTTATGGCCCTGGTGACATCAAGTTCAAGGACCTGAACGGTGATGGCGTGATTGACTGGGGTAAGGGTACTCCCGACGATCACGGTGACCTGAAGCGCATCGGTAACTGGACCCCGCGCTATCAGTACTCACTGCGTCTGGGCGCTGCCTGGATGGGCTTTGACGTTGACTTCTACCTGCAGGGCGTCGGCAAGCGCGACATGTGGACCCAGTCTGCATTCGTGATGCCGTTCATGCGTGGTGCTGATGCTATCTACGTCAACCAGACCAGCTATGTGACCGAGGCTGACTATGCCGCCGGTAAGATCGACCAAGGCGCTGACTTCCCCCGTATGTGGGCTGGTGGCGCTGGCCGTGGTACCGCTTCGAGCGACATCCTCGATCTGGGTAAGTTCAACTTCTATCCCCAGACCAAGTATCTGGTGAACATGAGCTACCTGCGCATGAAGAACATCACCTTGGGTTACACGCTGCCTCAGAACTTGACCCGCAAGGCCATGATTGAGAAGCTGCGTATCTATGCTTCGACCGACAACCTGTTCGACATTATCAACCACAGCAATGGTACCGGTCTCGATCCCGAGATCAACCACGGTGTGGGTTCCTATGGTAACGCTGTTTGGGGTCGTACCGAGCCCATCATGCGCTCCTATAGTGTAGGTCTGCAACTGACCTTCGGCAGCAGCACTCACAGTGCAGTAGCCGCTCCCGTTGACAACAGCGCCCTGAACGCCCAGATTAATGACCTGCGCGCTCAGCTCGCCGATGCACAGAATGCCGCCAACGCTCGCATCTCCGATCTGCAGAACCAACTCAACGCTGCCAACAACCGCAACGCTCAGCTGCAGAAGGATCTGACTGCTTGCCAGAACAGCAAGAGCAACATGATCGACAGGTCGCTGCAATACATGACCGTTCTGGTTCACTTCCCCGTGAACAAGACCGCTGTTACCAGCGCCCAGCAGCCCAATGTTGAGCGCATCGCCGCTTACATGAAGAGCCATCCCGAGGCTACCTGCACCATCAATGGTTATGCTTCGCCCGAGGGCCCCGCTGACAACAACATCAAGCTCGCTAACGGCCGTGCCGCCAGCGTGAAGGATATGCTCGTAAAGAAGTATGGCATCGATGCCAAGCGCATCAATGCACAGGGTCAGGGCATCAGCAACATGTTTGATGAGCTGAGCTGGAACCGTGTTTCGATCTGCGAGATTATCGTGAAGTAATCATTAATGAACTCAATTAAAACAGATATAATTATGAAATCACTCAAATCAATTATACTGTGTGGACTGGGTGTTACCTTGCTGTCGCTGGTATCGTGCTCTGATGTGCTCGACACTGAACCCTACGATCAGTTTACCAAGGATAACTATTTTACCAGTGAGACCAATGTCCAGCTGTTCGCAAACTACTTCTATAACACGTTCACCGGTTATGGAAGCGGCAGTGGTGACTACTATTTCAACACTTTGAATGACGACCAGGCCTCCACCGGTATCACGAAGTGGACCTACATGAACGTTCCCGGTAGCGCTGCTGCATGGAACACGCCCTATGTTGAGATTCGTCGTGCCAACACGCTCATCTCCGCTATTCCCGGTGTCGATGCAATGAGCGAGGCCAAGAAAGCCAATTGGCTGGGTATCGGCCGCCTGTACCGCGCATGGCAGCACTACAAGCTCGTTCGTGCCTATGGTGACTGCTATTGGGTGGACAAGGAGCTTGATCCTAATGATACTGAAATCCTGTACGGTCCCCGTCAGCCCCGCAACGACGTGATGGACAAGGTGCTTGAGGACCTGAACTTCGCTTGCGCCAACATCACCGACAACGCCAACTCGCGCACCGCTTTCAACAAGTGGGTTGCTCTGGCTATGAAGGCCGAGATTTGCCTCTATGAGGGTGACTACAGCAAGTATGTGACCAAGAACAATGAGCGTGCCAACCGTTACCTGGCCGAGGCCAAGAGCGCTTGTGAAGCTATCATGAACTCGGGCAACTTTGCCTTGAACGGCAACTTCCAGGCTAACTTCAACTCACTTGATCTGGCCGGCAACAGGGAGATGATTCTGTACAAGCACTACATCCAGAGTACGTTTGCACACGGTACCATCGACTACACCTGCGGTTCTACCCAGGTTAACGGTATGACCAAGGATGCCTTCGACAGCTACCTGTTCAAGGATGGTAAGCCCCTGGCTACCACCAGCCTGGACAAGACTGACCACGGTACCATTGTTGTCGTTGACGACAACTCTGGTCTGGGTGAGGCTCCCCACATCGACATCAGCAACGTGCTCGCTAACCGCGACCCGCGCTTGAGCGCTCAGGTGGACAAGATTCTCCAATTCCCCGGCTGTGGTTATGCTCGCTTTGGCGGTGCTCAGTCCACCGCTTCGACGGGCTACGGTGTATTCCTGTTCGATACCAACCTGATCGACAACACCAACCGTCAGAGTACCTATGGTAACTGGACCGACGCTCCCATCTTCTGGTATGCCGAGATCCTGTTGAACTATGCCGAGGCTTGCGCCGAGATGGGTAACATTACCCAGAACGACCTCGACAGGTCCATCAACCTGCTGCGTGACCGCGTGGGCATGCCCCACCTGCTGACCAGCGTTGAGGCCGATCCCGCCAACAACATGGGCGTTAGCAACATCATCTGGGAGGTTCGCCGTGAGCGCCGCGTCGAGATGATGTACTGCATGAACGACCGTTACTTCTCGCTGTTGCGTTGGAACCAGCTCTCGCTGCTTGACACCGACACCCATCCCAACCTGAGCCGTGGTGCTTATGTTGCCGGATATAATGCAATCAGCCTGTCTGAAGTCGATGTTGACGCCGATGGTTACATCAACTGCTCGAACAACGGTGCTCCCCGCAAGTGGGATGCCAAGTACAACCTGTTCCCCATTCCTGACGATCAGCGCAACCTGAATCCGCAGATTGGCCAGAACCCCGGTTGGTAAATCTTTATTCAAGTGTATCAAGCGGTTACTGTTTGATACACTTGAAGTTTAGAGGTTAGGGTTCAAAGGTTAGAGACCTCTGCGACCTGCCTCAAGATAACAACAAAAAAACGGCTGCCGCCGCGTCACTCACGACACGGCGGCAGTCATTTTTTGCTTTCTATTCTAGCAGTTCTAGATTTCTAGAATATCTAGACAAGGTCACTGATAATCCCTGATGCGCACGTCGATGTTGGTACCCTCAAGGAGTTTCACCACTTGCTGGATGTCGGTCTGGCCGTAGTGGTAGGGGAAGAGAACTGTGGGTTGGATCATCTGTGCGGCATGGGCACACTGCTCGGGCGTCATCGTGTAGGGCAGGTTGCAGGGCAGGAAGGCCACGTCAATGTCCTTGATGTCGGCCATCTCGGGGATATCCTCGGTGTCACCGGCGATGTAGATGCGCATGCCCTCAATCGTCAGCACAAAGCCGTTGTCACGACCCTTGGGGTGGAACTGCAGCTTCTCGGGAGAGTTGTTGTAGGCGGGAACGGCGTCCACCGTCCAGCCTTCTGTCAAGGTGCGCGAGTCGCCATTGGCCATCACGTCACCCTTGCCGCCCAGAATCTCGTGGCAGCGGGCATTGGTAATGAGCACAGTGCCCGGCTTGCTCAACTGGTTGATGGCCACCGAATCCAGGTGGTCAAAATGCTCATGCGTCACCAGGATGTAGTCGGCCTGGGGTAGGGTGGAGTAGTCGGTCACGGGCTTCACCGCCGTGGTCACCGGGTCCACATAAATCCACTTGTCACCCACTTGCATCCTGACGCTGCCGTGCTTGATACAATACATCTTCACTGTCGTGCCGTTCTGAGTCTTGAAGACATCGCAACCCTCATCAACATTCTCACTGGCAGTGCAACCGCACATCGTGCCAATAATCATCATAGCCATAATTAAAAATCTCACTTTCATCTTTGTTAGGTTCATTAATACTTTCGGGGCCAAAGTTAAGCAAATCCGCTCGAATCGGCCACTGCAGGTAACTAAAAAATCGTTTTTTTGTCTTTTTGATTCACGTTTAACAGTTAAAACTGACTGTTTTTCGGGATTATTTTATACCTTTGCAACTTATAAACCCGTAACAACTGGTATTTATGAAAAAGTGCGATGAGCTCAAGGTATTCTGCAAGAACACTAACGAGTACTTGAGCATGGACGGCGGAGAGGCTCTCATTGACCTCTATGACACTATCAAGGGGCGCGTTGGCCTCAAGGGTGATGCCGTGTGCGTGCTGGTCAACAACAAGGTCGAGGACCTGCATTACCCCGTTTTTTCGCCCAAACATGTTGAATTCATCGACATCACCAGCAATGCCGGTTACCGCGTGATGACACGCTCGTTGTGCATGGTACTGTACAAGGCTGTCAACGACCTGTTCCCTGGCAAGCGCCTGTGCATCCAACACAGCATCAGCAACGGTCACTATTGCCAGATCAAGCATGAAGAGGAATTTCTTACCCCCGAAGTCATCGCACAGCTCAAGCAACGCATGACCGAAATCATCGATGCCGACATGCCGTTCAAACGCCGCGAGCGCTTGACGACCGATGTTATCGAGATGTTCCGTAAACAGGGTCTCAAGGACAAGGTGCGCCTGCTGGAGACGACCAACCAGCTCTATACGGTTTATTACAAGCTTGACGACATCATTGACAGTTTCTTCGGGCCGTTGGTACCTTCCACAGGAATGCTCAAGGTCTTTGACCTGATTCCCTACGAGAAAGGCATGCTCCTGCTGGGACCAGACCGCAAGCAGCTTGACCAAGTTGTGCAATGGAAAGCGCAACCCAAGCTGTTCCAAGCCTTTACCGACTATATCAACTTCAACAAAATTATACGTCTGGGTGACGTCGGAGAACTCAACCGGGCTATTCAGGGTGGCTATGCCGCGCTACTAATCAACGTTGTAGAGGCACTCCACAACAAGCATTTCATCCAGATTGCCGATGAAATCACCAGCCGTTATAAGGAGGGTGGAGCCCGCGTGGTGCTCATCGCAGGACCCTCGTCGAGCGGCAAGACCACCTCGTCCAAGCGACTGGCTATCCAGCTGATTACCAACTGCATCGTGCCCAAGGTCATCGAGTTGGACAACTACTTCATCAACCGCGAGCGCACCCCGCGTGACGAGAACGGTGACTATGACTACGAGTCACTCTATGCTCTCGATTTGGAGCAGTTCAACAAGGATGTCACTGACTTGCTCGACGGCAAGGAAGTGGCCATGCCCACCTACAATTTCAAAAAGGGTGAACGCGAGTACTTGGGTAACACGCTCAAGCTCGAAAAGGGCGACATCCTGCTTATGGAGGGCATCCACGGGTTGAATCCCGAGCTCACCCGCACGATTCCCGAGGAACAGAAATTCCGCATCTTTGTGTCGGCGCTCACCACACTGAGCATCGATGACCACAACTGGATCGGGACCTACGACAACCGACTGTTGCGCCGCATCATCCGCGACCACAAGTACCGCGGGAGCAATGCCCAAGAGACTATCCAGCGCTGGGCCAGTGTGCGCCGAGGCGAAGAGAAGTGGATCATGCCCTTCCACGAGAATGCCGACGCCATGTTCAACTCATCACTGCTGTTTGAACTGGCGGTGATGAAAAACTATGCGTTGCCCATCCTGCAACAGGTGCCGAGCAACACGCCCGAGTATGCCGAGGCCTCTCGCCTGATGAAGTTCTTGAGCTACTTTGAACCTCTGGACGAGAAAGACATTCCCAGCACGAGCTTACTGCGAGAATTTCTGGGAGGCAGCAGCTTCAACTACTAGCTATCAAACTGGGCCCTATTGTGACGCAATAGGGCCCAGCGTTTTATAAGAATCTAAGAACAAGACAAACATAAGCGACAAGACAAATGACTGACATTACAGCAAGTGAAGACAAACAGCAAGCAGGTAAACAGCTCAACATGACGCTAGAGGAGTTCTGCGGCAACGTGCGCCGCATGGAGTCACAGGGCCAAGATGGCATCTCGCTGTTCAATAGTGTCATCACCAGCGGCTTTGCACCAGATTTGATTGCCGAGGACGAGTTTCAACACAGCCGCCGACTGGAACGCATCACGACCGAAATCACGCGACGTTTCCATCAGGAGGGCTTGCGCATGGTGCTTGTCGCCGGGCCATCGTGTTCCGGCAAGACCACCACTTCTCGCTTCCTCAACCACATGCTGCGCGACAACGGCATCCAGCCTTGCGTTGTCTCGCTTGACAACTATTTCCTGAATCTAGACCAACGCCCCCTTGATGCCAACGGGAACATCGATTATGAATCCTTCTATGGTTTGGACCTGAAACAGCTGAGCCGCGATGTGGCCAGCCTGCTGATGGGAGACCAGGTCTCGATGCCCACCTATGACTACGTCAACGGCGAGCGCACCTACCGTGGCAACACGCTCAAACTCGAAAACAACAGCCTGCTGTTCCTTGAAGGTTTGCACGCACTCAACCCGCAACTGGTCCCCGAAATCGACGATGAACTCAAATTCAAACTCTTTGTCACGGCCCAGGCGACCATTTACTATGGCGAGAAAATGGGATTGGGAGAGCATGATAACCGTCTGCTCAGGCGCATCTACCGCGATTACAACAGCCGCGGCGCCAGTGCTTTACAGACACTGCAATGGTGGCCTGGTGTGCTGCATGGCGAGCACATGTGGATTCTGCCGTTTGCCAGTCATGCCGATGCGTGGTTCAACACGTCGATGGTGTTTGAATTCTCGGCCATCAAACCCCGCGTGTCACAGTTGCTGCATGAAGTGCCCGACAGCGAACCCGAGGAATACAAAATCGCACAACGCTTGAGTGCTGTACTCGACAGAATAGAACCGCTCACCCACGAGGACTTTGTCGCCATCGCTCCCAAACGCCGCTTCCTGCTGAGCAACGACGGGAAGTGACATCAGGCTTCAGGTAAATAATACAGACTAAAAAAAGCGGCTTAATGCCGCTTTTTCTTTAATCGTCGCTGACGACTTGGAAGTCTTTGTTCTCGTCCTCGTAGTCGCTTTCCCAGTACTCATCGCTCCACTGCTTGCTGCCTGAGTCAACCATCTTGCCACCGGCATCGGGGGCTTCTTCCTCAAGGTCTTCGGCCCCAAAGATGAAGTTATCCTCGGCCTGCTCGCGGTGACGCTCATCAAGGTCGTGATGGGTGGGAGTCTCGGGGATGCGGTTACGCTCGTCATTGATGGTGCGCCACAATAGGTCCTTCAACTCGGTCAATCCCATCTGAGCCACGCTCGAGATGAACACACAGGGGATGTCGTCGGGCACCTCGGGTCGCATCTGCTCCATGAGCTCCTCGTCGAGCATGTCACACTTGGTGATGGCCAGCACGCGCGGTTTCCCCACCAAATCGGGGTTAAACGTTTCTAGCTCATGGCACAGGATGCCATATTCCTTGCGGATGTCGTCGCTGTCGGCAGGAATCATGAACAGCAACACGGCATTGCGCTCGATGTGACGCAGGAAACGCAGTCCCAAGCCGCGTCCCTCGCTGGCACCCTCGATGATGCCGGGAATATCGGCCATTACAAACGACTGCGCACCGCGATAAGAGACGATGCCAAGGTTGGGTTCGAGTGTGGTAAAGGGATAGTTGGCAATCTTTGGTTTGGCAGCGCTTATGACGCTCAGCAGCGTGGATTTTCCCGCATTGGGGAAACCCACGAGGCCCACATCAGCCAGCAATTTAAGCTCCAAGATTACCGCTTTTTCAACGCCTTTCTCACCAGGTTGGGCAAAGCGGGGCGTCTGGCGTGTCGCCGTCTTGAAGTGCTGGTTGCCCAATCCGCCACGACCGCCTCGCAGCAGTCGAACGACCTGGCCGTCTTGAGTCACGTCACACAGGAATTGCCCGGTCTCGGCATCATAGACCGCCGTTCCGCAAGGCACCTCGATGGTGCGGTCCTCGCCGTCCTTGCCCGTCATCTGGTTCTCACCGCCCGATTGCCCGTCGGTAGCGAACACGTGACGTTGGTATTTCAAGTGGATGAGCGTCCACAGGTTGCGGTTACCCTTCAAGAAGATGTGACCGCCACGGCCGCCGTCACCGCCGTCAGGGCCTCCCTTGGGGACATACTTGGCACGGTGCAGGTGAGCCGAACCGGCGCCACCCTTGCCACTGCGACACAATATCTTCACATAATCGATAAAATTGCTCTCTGCCATAACTCACTTGATTTTAAATAAAATTGGCGGCGCCTCGGTAAATGAAGAAAAACTTCTTTACACTCGGCTTGCACAATTATTGAGTGCAAATTTACAGATAATTCTCGGAATTCTCCGTAAATTTGCGCTCACAAAACGATAATAGCATTCTTATGTTACTGGATTCTATCACTTGGACCGCGAGTCCCGAGCTGTTCAAAGCCGGCAGTATCGCCGTGCGATGGTATGGACTGATGTTTGCCATCGGTTTTCTGGTGGGCTATGAGATTGTCTATCGCATCTTCCGCCACGAGGGGGCTCGTGAGAGTTGGGTGGGCAGCCTGTTCGTCTATGTGGTGGTGGCTACCATTTTGGGAGCGAGATTGGGCCACGTCTTCTTCTACGACTGGGGCTATTATAGCCAGCACCTGGGTGAGATACCTAAAATCTGGGAAGGCGGACTCGCAAGTCATGGCGGCACACTGGGCATTATCATTGCCATATGGCTTTACAGCCGTGTGGTGACGCGCAAGCCCATACTTTGGACCTTAGACCGCCTGGCGGTACCCGTGGGTCTTGTCGCCGCACTCATCCGCATCGGCAACCTGATGAACCATGAGATTTACGGTGGTGAGACCTCGCTGCCGTGGGGATTCCGATTTGTGGAGAACGTGGGCCAGTGGATGCAAGGTGCCGAACCCGTGTTCACAGCGCCATGCCATCCCACGCAGATCTATGAGGCTGCATTCTATCTGCTGACGTTTGCCGTGTGCATGCTGATGTACTGGCGATGGCGCTGCCAGGAGAGGGAAGGACTCATCCTCGGCGTGTTCATGCTGGGCATCTTCGTGCCGCGTTTCTTCATCGAGTACATCAAGAACGTTCAGGAACCGTGGGAAATCGCCATGCGCGCCAATTGGGGCATCGACCAAGGCCAATTGTTGAGCATACCCTTCATCGTGCTGGGCATCTGGCTCATCGTCAGAGCTATGCGCCGCCCGCGCGTGCCACTTGAATATCCCAACCGGTTTGCCGATGAAAAATCCAAAAAAAAAGGATGACGTTAAGGCACTAAGTTTTTTTGCATTAAACATCTGATTTCTAATGAAATATTCTCTCTCTTCATTGATAATGATAGCGGCACTGCTGTTGTGCTGCTGCACCAATCCATCCAAGAATATGGACAAAGACATCACTACATTGCCCGGAGCGCCCGTGAACATCGATGACACAACGGTCAACGGGCTCAGAATCTATTATCCGTACTTCAGCCGCATCGACCTCGTGTGCGAACAAATGCCCTCCAAGCAGGACACCAACGTCATCTTCTGTGCCGAGGCCGCTTTTACACATGAGCTGCTCGACGAATTTGCCCACAGCAATATCGATGGCGATCATGTGAGCGGCGGCCAACGCTACGAGGGGGCTTTGTGCCATGACAACAGCGGTGCTTTTGCTTGGTTTGGTGACAGCACGTGGGAATTCGTCCACGGTGAGTACGGCGAACTGCTCGACAGCGTTGCTGCGGCAGGCGGCATGGGTTTCGGACAGGCTATCATTATCTACAATGGCGAGAGCATCCGACCCTTGTGGCGCGAAGGCACGAACCAGTACCGTGCCTTGTGTGAGAAAGACGGCAGGCTCTGCATCGTCGATAGCCGCAAGAAGGTGGATTACGAAAAATTTGTGGCAATGTTGGAGGCGTTTGCGCCTCAGCACGCCCTCTATCTTGATATGGGAGCCGGTTGGAACCATTCATGGTGGCGAGACAGCAAAGGTAAGGTCCACGAAATCCATCCCCATGACCGCTATTCCCGCTACTGCACCAACTGGATAACCTTCTACAAGTGAAAACGACAACAAAGAACAGAAGGAAACAATAAGTACAATTCTTTATTCAATGCTACACACTGGATAGCTCTAGGTTCATTGTACCTATTGCCGTCCTTGTTATTATGGCTGTTCTGAATGTGAAGTGGCAGCAGGGATGGTGGTGCGGATGTGCAGGTCGGTCTGGGGGAAGGGAATCTCGATGCCGTTCTCGTTGAGCACACTGTAGATGTTCTCTTTAATCAGGGCGATGTCAGCCACTTGCGACTTGACACGCACCCACACAACGACCAGCAAGTCCACACTGCTCTCGCCGAAGTTCTGGAACAACACCTGAATGCCCTTTTCCCGATCGTAGCAATCGAGCTTGCTGATACGGTCGATAATCATCTGGCGCACCTGGTCAACCTTGCTACCATAAGCCACACCGACGGTGATTTTGGCCATTTCATAGCCGTGGTTGCGTGTCATGTTCTTGAAATTCTTGGTGAACAGCTGGCTGTTCAAGAAAGCGATCACCGAGCCGTCGATGGTCTCGACCAGCGTGCTCTGGTAATTGATGTTGCTGACCTTACCACGCACACCGTCACACTCGATGACATCGCCAATCTTGACGCGGCCGTTCATCAACGAGAGACCATAGAACAGATTCTCGAGTGTGTCCTTCATTGCAAAACCGATACCTGTCGAGAGACCCGTGAGGATGAACGTGATGCCCGTGCGGCTGACGTGCAGGGTTACCAGGACAATATAGATGTATATGCCCCATCCGATGTACTTGATGATGTTCATCGACAGGGTCACCGCCTTGGAAGCGGCCTTGACCTGAGCCTTGGCGTTAGGGTCATCCTGAACGACAGTTTCGATGTCGACGGCTCCATCCACATCGTTTTCACGTTCATATTGTGAGATGGCCAGGGACTCGGCACGGTTCTGCTTCCACAATTGGTAGCCCTGGATGAAGAGATAGATGATGTAATGGAACACAAATGCAAATGCCACACATGCCAGAATTCTGTCCAGCGAGAGCACAATGAGCCCCTCCTGGTTGACAAACTTGTAGCGGAAAATGCGCTCACACCATTGCGTGAGGTCAAACACCTTAGCAGCCCAATAGATGGACAAAGCTACGCTGATGGTGGCTGCAATGGGGACTATCATCTTATAGACCGCATCATAGAACCAAGTCTTTCTCACGTCAGCATCCTTTGGGATGTACTTGTTTTCATAGCTGTGCAGCAGGTCATAGATGACTGTGATGGTCTGGATGAGTGTCAACTGCATGATCCACCAGATGAGAACCTGTACGCTCATCAACGTGTAGCCCATCAATGCCATGACAGTGGACACGGCCATAACGATGAATGATATCCATGAGTAGAACACATCGCTGCGGGGGACGTTGACGTTGTGACGACGGTTGACAATCAGTTGCCAAATGGTGAAAATCAGCAGCAGGATAGGGAAGACCATATTGACCACAGTGCTGGGCAGGAACACAATGCGGAAGAAGAACACCACAAAGCCCAACAGCAAAACCGGCACATAGAGCTTGATGCCGCTCTTGACCGTTTCACCGTTCATGCGGATGATGATCGACAGCATGATGACCACAATGAGCCAGGCATACTCGCTCAACAGCGTGGTAGCCATCGTCATAAAGTTCTGGTCGGTAATCTTGGAGATAATGAATGTAGCGATGCCGAATACCGCTGCAGCCCCACAGATGATGATACAGGAGCGCTTGGGCAGGAATTTCCGGTAGATTCTATTGGACAGAAACCGCCGTGGTATCAGCTTGATGATGAGCCAGCTGAGCAGTAATGCCCCCACAATATACACCGCCATGAAGATGAACAGGAAACCTATGAGCGGACCGCGCCACTCGCTCTTAGCCTTGCGGGAACTGGAATACTTCTCGTTGAGGTCCTCCTTGCTGCTTCTCCAGTTGTAATTAAATCTTTTCAGAATCTGAAAATAGGATTGTCCGCCGTTGACAAACACATTCTGGCGGATTCGCTCATACATCGACATCGCATAGTCGTTGAGTTTCTTAGCCTTGTCGGCAACCCACTGGCGTTTCTCGTGGTTGTCCTTCATTGTCTCGCGCGTGCGACGGATATCGCTCTCGATGAATTTGGCCAGATATACACAACTGTCGCGTGTAGCACGCATCTTGGGAGTCTTGAGCTGATAGTCAGGGATATTGTTAAGGGCCCTGACCAGGTTCTCGTACTGAGCTATCTGCTCTTCTTGCTGCTGTTCAAACTGCTTGAACGACCGGGTTCTGGAAACACGCTTGTAGAGCGCCGTTGCCTGACCACAGGCATAGGCCAGGTCAAAGACGTTCTGCTCCTTCTGGCTATAGAGCATCAGCTCGATGTTGTTGCACAGCTCTAGGTCGCGCCCGATGCTGCGTTGGAATTGCTTGTTGCGTTGCTCGAAACGCTGGGCACGCTCCTTGTGCTCCTTGTGTGCTTCGCTCAATTCTTCACACAAAACACTGAGCGTCTGCTCCATATTTTCCTCCTTGAGCACCGCACTTGCCGGCAGCACTGTCACCAGTACCAGCAGCACCAATAATATCTGTCTCATCGTTTTCATCATTGAAGTTGTAGCCGCAAAGATACTATTTTCCTTCAAATCCCCAAAATGACGAAGGGTGGGCAACTCCCTGTTTCAGGAGCGCCCACCCTTGCAATGTGGATTTATGTTCTAGTTAAGAACAGGCTGTCGATTACGGCATGGTCAGGGTATCAACGAAGGTACCGAAACCACCAACACCAGGCACATAGTGATACAGGATGAAGGTCACCTTCTTGGTAGCAGGATCATAGGTGCCTGCATAACCATCGGCCGTGTCGTTAGCGTCACCTACCAACCAAACAGCACCATAGCTGCTGTGGATCCACGAGGGCTGTCCGGGAACAGTCACCGTGTTGTCGGCATTGATGGTGAAGTCGATGTTATAACCATCCTGGAACAGACCCATCATGCGGTAGATGTTGGTGCCTTCAGCGTGGTAAACAGGAACATCAAATTCCTCTTCCCACCACTCGGGTGAGCTGTAGAAACCATAGCCTAAGTTAATCCAGTTGTAGTCACACATCACATTTACCTTGGTGGATGTAACCTGCTCGCCAAACTCAGTGTTAGCGGTAGCAGCATCTTGATCCGAGAGATTCAGGGTGCAAGAATACATCTTACCCTTCTGCATGTTGGCAATCTCAACGATAGCATAAGCCATACCCTCACCATCATTGAAGGTAACTTGGTTGCTCTTGAGGGTAACACCGTCGGTTGCATCGCTCATGGTCACATTAGCTGTGTAGGTGCCTTTGGTGATGGCGCGGCCAATAGCCACGGGAACGGTAAGGCTCTCGGCCTCGGTAGTAGCGCTCTGCTCGGCAGCAATGAACGAGATGTTGGCAACCTTGGGCTCATAGATGGCACCGATATTGTCCTGATCGCAACTGGTCAAACCGGCAGCAAGGAGTGCCAATCCTAAAATATATTTACCTAATTTCATAATATTCAATTAGTTAATGAGATTAAACAGTATTTACTCAGGATAGTCACCAACGGGGTTCTGATCCTTATTGATGTCCATGTTGATGTTGCCGTCAAACTCAGCCTGCGGAATGGTGAGTACCCACAGATAACTGGCAGGATCCTGCATGGCCTGGAGATGGGTGGGCAGCAGCAGGCCGCTGGGCCAACCATAAGAATCGGGACGAACAAAGCCCTGGTGCAAGCGACGGATGGTGTAGATACGGCCATCCTCGCCCCAGAGTTCGAGACGGCGCTGGATGAGGATTTCCTCGAGCAGCGAACCAGACTCGTTAGTAGTGATGGTGTTCAAAGAGTTACCACTCTTATCGGTCGAGTAACTAGCATCACGCTTGCTCATCAATTCCATCAGGTACTGCTTGGCAGTGGCGTCGTCACCCTTGTGGCAAGCGGCCTCGGCGGCATTGAGGTACATCTCCTCAACACGCATCCAGATGTAGTCACCTTCCCAGGTCTGCTCGTTGGAGAACTCAAACTTCTTCTGCAGATAGTTCTCGGCGGGATTCCACCATGCACGACGGGCGTCGGTGGATTTCATCTTGCTGTACAGCCATGACGAGATCTGCTTGGGAGCACGCTGACCGTAAGGAGCGGTACCACTCATGTGAGTCATCAACGAAGCATACATACCAGCCTGGTCGCTCACAATCTGAGCACCCCACATCACATTACCCTGGCCAACAGAGTTGATGAAGTTGGCCTTGTTGGGAGCAAATGCGCTGGCATCAACAGTCTGAATCTTCTTGCCACTGACGGCAATAGCATTCTTGGCAGCATCGAGGGCAGCATCCCACTTTTCCTCAACGAGGCAGATACGGGACTTGATACCCAGAGCCACAGCATAACTCATGTGGCTGGGATGACGCTGAGCGGGCGACTTGGCGAGCAGTTCAAGGGCGTGGTCGATGTCGCTGTCAATCTGAGCATAAACCTCACTGACTTTAGCGCGAGGCTGACCGGTCGTGGTGGTCATAGTGGGCTCATTGTAGATGGGCACACAAGGATCGTTGCTGAAGTTGTAGTTACGGGCAAAGGTCTGTGCCAGCATGAAGTAACTGTAGGCACGGATGGCATAAGCCTGACCAATTACATAGGCTACATCGGCCTCAGAGCCTTCCATGGTCTCCTCGGCTGCGATGATGTAGTTGGCATTGGCAATCCAGGTGTAGTAGGCCATCCACAAGTCATAACTGCGCCATGAACTGGAGGTGAAACGTCCCTTTACATTATAGGCTGCGTCAAACCAGAACCAGCCCGAACCCTGGGCACCCATGATGAAGTCATCACCCATCACCTCGGCCATCAGGTTATAGGCACTGATACCAAAGCACTGGTGGGTGTTGCCAGTGGTTGACCAACCAGCAGTGTACATCGAGCGGTAGATACCGTTCAGAGGGATTAACGCCTTGGTAGCATCGCTCATGAAGGTTGCTCCCGACATGGAGTCGGTGGGTTGGGTCTCCAGCAATTCGCTGTTGCAAGAGGACAGGCAAGCCACACCAAACAGGCCAATAAACAAATATTTAAATATCTTTTTCATGTTTATATCTGTTGTTTTCAGTTTTCAGTTTTCGGTTTTCAGTTGAGGGCAGATGCCGCTGACAACTGACAACTGACAACTGACGACTTTGATTACTAATTACTTCACGATGATTTCGCAAATCGAAACACGGTTCCAGCTCAATTCGTCAAACATGTTGCTGATACCCTGGCCAGCAGCCTGGATGCGGTTGGCAGCGATACCATACTTCTTGACGAGCATATCCTTCACGCTGGCGGCACGGCCCTCAGCGAGCTTGATGTTGTGGTCAGCAGGACCTTCCTTCGAGGCATAGCCGTTGATAACGCAGGTAGCCTCGGGATGGCTCTTCATGTAAGCGGCGATGCGCTCAACATTGGGCTGCTGGGCACTAGTAATAACGGTCTTGTTCAAGGGGAAGTGAACGAGCACGTTCATGAACTGCTTGCTGTGGTCAACAACAGTGGGAGTTGCGTTCTTGGCAGCGGTCAGATCGCTCTGGCACTTCTTCAACGCATTATTGGCAGCGTCGAGAGCATTCTGCATCTGGGCCAGACGGCTGTTAGCGTCGGCAGCGGCACCCTGAGCGTCGGCGAGCTGAGCACGCAGATCATTGATCTGGCTGTTCAGCAGGTTAACGTTGGCTGCGGGAGCTGCTGCTGCATAGCTCTTACCGAAGTTCAGCTCGATACCTACGGTGTAGGTCTTGTTGGGGCTGTAGTCATAGTCGGTACCACCCGAGAAGTTGTACTGGGGATCCATACCATCGAGGTGGGTGAACAGAGCCAGGTTATCAACCGAACCGAAGATACGGGCACCGGTCATACCGAGCTTGCTGATCCAGCTCATGGGCAGAGCATAAGCCAGGGTGATGTTCTTGATTGCGAAGTAGCTAGCATCGATCAGGCTGCGGTCAGAAGCAGCTACCGACTCAGAGATGGTTGAGCGAGGAACGTCGGTCACGTCACCGGGCTTCTGCCAACGGCGCATGGCGTTCTTGTTCCAGGTCGAGCTCAGATACCACAGGTTCATGTCGCTGGCATACAGGCTGTCATAGATCTTGCCACCCAGCGAATAGGTAGTCAGCACGCTCAGGGTCAGACCCTTCCAGCTGAAGTCAGTACCCAAAGAACCAAAGATGTCCGGCTGGCGGCTGCCTTGGTAGTACTTGCAGGTGTTAGCAACCGAGTAGCTGTCGGTGATGTACTCACTGCCAGGAATCATGTTGCCGTCGTCGTCCTTCTCATATGCCCAGTACAGTGAATGACCGTTCGAGGGGTCAACACCGGCACTCTTAGCCATATAATAGGTGTAGATGGGAAGACCTTCCTTGATCACGCGAACACCGCTGATCAGCTCGGGAGCCTCATCGGTCAACTTGATGACCTTGTTCTTGTTGTGGGTAGCCATTGCGGTGATGTTCCACTCAAAGTCGGCAGTGCGGACGGGGGTGATGCGGATCGAACCCTCGACACCACGGTTGCGCATGTCACCAACATTGTCCATGAAGCCGGTGAAACCGGTCGACAATGCCATGGGACGGTTGAGCAGCATGTTCTTGGTCAGACGGTTGTAGAAGTCAACGTTCAACTGCAAGCGGTGGTTGAACAGGATGGCATCGAAGCCTGCATTGAAGTTCTGGCTCTTCTCCCAAGATACCTTCTGGTTCTCGAGCGAAGAAATCAAAGCACCAATGTTGGTAGCGTTGCTGTAAGACAGGTCATAGAGTGACTGCCAAGCGTAGTAGGTCTGGAGCATATCGTTACCCTGCTCACCATAACTGGCCTTAACAGACAGGTTGTTGATCCAACCCACATTCTGCATGAACTTCTCACCCGATACACGCCAGTTGGCACCGACACTCCAGAAGGTACCCTTGTTGTGGTCGGGGTGGAAGCGCGACGACTTATCCTGACGCAGCGAAGCGCTCAGGAAGTAGCGACCGGCGAAGTTATAGTTGATACGACCCAGGTAGGAGTCGATACGATACTTGTCGCTGTAGGAGTCAGCCTCCAGCAGAGTAGTGGCGGGACGCAACTCGTAGATACCGTCAACGAGGTTGGTCTTGCCGGCTACCAGATAACTGTATTCATAGGCATACCACTCGTGACCCAACAACAGGCCGATGGTGTGGTCACCGAAGGTGCGGTCCCAAGTCAACAACTGGTTGAAGGTGTAACTCTGGGTGCGGCGGTTGTACTTCTCAAGCAGACCACCGGCGCTAGCCTGGTTACCGTGCTGAGAGTTCATGTAGTTGGTATTGTTGCGGTTCACATAGTCCATGCTGAAGTTAACAGCAAGCTTGATGCCCTGACGCCAGCCATACTTGGCCAGGTCGCTACCCAGCACGAGGCCGGTGCGCAGACCGGCAACATCGCGCTTAGCCCATGCCTTATCGAGCATCAGCATACCCAATGACGAGAAGTCGGTCATCGAGCCGGGACGGGTGCCGTAAGGAGTAGCCTCACCCCAGTCATACTGGATGTTACCATCGCTGTCATATACGTTCTGACCGTTGATGTCCTTCAGGTAAACGGGCAGCAACGGGTTGATGAACTGTGCGGTGTACCAGGGGTTACTGGTGCTGGTACCGTCATAGTCGCTGAAGTTCTGCATGGCGTGAGCCAACGAAACATTGATGTTGGCACCCAACCAGTCAGTGATTTGGCTGGTAAGGTTGGCACGGCCAGTGTAACGCTCATAGTTGGTGGTCTTCAAGATACCATCCTCATTCAAGTAACCCAACGACATCATGTACTGTGCGTGCTCGCTACCGCCGGTCACCTGCAACTGGTGCTCGTGACGGAAGGCGTTGTTGCGGATTACACTGTCATACCAATCCTCATTCCATGCGCTGTTGGCATCGGCACGAACTTGACCGGTAGCGGGGTCGATCAGCTGATCCCAGCTATAGTTTTTGAAGGGGTTGTACTGCTCACCGCCGAGTTGGCTGCTCAGACCTGCACGTGCAATAGCCTCGGCATCGCTCCAGCTGTTACCGTTGTCGAGAGCCTCGTTGCGCAGGGCCTCGTAAACCAACTGTACAAACTCCTTCTGGTCTACATGCTGGTAGCGCTTGGTAGCACGTGATGACCAACCGAAGGTCGAACGCCACATCACATTGCTGCGGCCTTCAACACCCTTCTTGGTGGTGATCATTACGACACCGTTAGCACCACGGGCACCATACAGAGCGGCTGCACTTGCATCCTTCAGGACGGTCATCGACTCGATATCCGAGGGGTTGATCGAGCTCAAGTTGCCGTCGAAGGGTGCGCCGTCAACGACATACAGCGGGGTGCTGTAAGCGTTGATAGAACCGTAACCACGAATCTGGATGTTGGGTGACGAACCGGGCTGGCCCGATGCACTGGTCACCTGCAGACCGGCTACGTTACCCTCGAGGGCCTTGGTAGCATCGGTAACAGGACGCAACTCCAGTTTCTTGTTGGTCACAGCCTCGGCCGAACCGGTGTAGGAGGTCTTCTTGGCAGTACCATAGGCAACTACCATCACCTCGTCCAACGCGGTACCACTGTCACTCATCGTGATGGCCATGTTAGGCTGAACGGGAAGTTCCTGGGTGTTATAACCCACATACGAAACCTTGAGGGTTTTTACATTGTAGGGAAGATTCAGCGAGAACTCACCGTTAATATCGGTGGCTGCGCCGTTTCCGCCGCCTACGGGCTGTACCGTAGCACCAATCAGCGGTTCGCCATTGGCGTCGGTAACCTGTCCCCTCACTACTTGTTGGGCACTCATGCCCAAGGAGATAGCACAGATGGCTATCAGCAGCATAAATAGCTTCTTCATAAAATAGTGATGTTTATTAATTAATACTAATAGTTAAAAAATGTGTTTCAAATCAGCAACATGTAAGGTTTCGATGGTACTAATTATAGAGCCGCAATCGAATTATTACAAGTACGCAAAAATAGTCAAAGTATGTGAAATGGGCAAAATAAATGGAAGATTTTAACTAAAACACCTTCTTTTCTATCTTTTTAGGGCTTTTAAAAATATTTTGTAAAAAAATAGAAAATTCTATACAAAGATAAATTAAAACTTTGTAAAACAAACACTTGATTCAAAAAAAACAAACTTTTGAAAAATACTATTCACTCAAGTATTGAATGTTAAAAACAACACATTTTAACATTCAATTTTTAACTATTATTTTTGAGAAAAAGTGGCTATTTCACGGATATATTTCCACCAGATGACAATTTTGTGTGTTTACTTGGTTTCGGTCAGTATTCAATAATTAATTACATCAGCTTAATTTTTCAGATATTGCTGATAAACACTCCACATGACAATCGCGGCACAATTAGAAATATTCAACGAGTGTTTGGTGCCGTTTTGCGGAATTTCCACGCACAGATCACTGGCATCAACCACATCTTGACTGACACCTTTCACCTCGTTTCCCATGATGATGGCTATATTTCGTCCACGAGTGACAATGAATTGCTCCAGACTGACGCTTTCATGCACCTGCTCAATCGAACAGATGAGATAGCCTTCGCGTTTGAGTTGCTCGATGGCTTCGATTGTTGAGGGATAATATTTCCACATGACCGAGTCCTCGGCGCCAAGTGCGGTCTTGTGAATCTCGGCTTTAGGTGGTTGTGGCGTGATGCCGCATAAACACACACGCTCGATCAAGAATGCATCAGCAGTGCGGAAAACCGAGCCGACATTCATCTCGCTGCGCACGTTGTCGAGCACAATCGTCACCGGGAGTTTGTCCACCTTTTTATAATCTTCCACCGCCAGACGGTGTAATTCCAGCATTGATTTTTTTCTTGCCATTATTCAAATCGTGATTAGTCAGCACAAAGGTACAAAAGATTTCTCACACCTATTATCGCTATCATCCATTTACTTCACTCTTTGAGTGAAGCGACATTCATGTTGCATGATGCGTCGGCCGGCAATCGGGTTGTCAATAAATGCTGTTAATAACTGTTGAAAACTATTTGATAAAAAACAATAAATAAAACTTGACAAATTCAAAATAATCGGGCTTATCAATTTTTTTCATGGCACAAAAAAAGATGGCATTATTTTTTTATTGGAATTTAAACACGTTTTCATCACCTTTTGACATCAAAGTAGGTAATTATTTATTAACTTTGCAGGTTGTTTACACCTTGTTAATAAAGTATTGAAATCACTCTGACTCAGCAATTAGGCTTGTATATAACGTGATAACAATTTCAATTGATTGTTTATAAGCACTACCCGAGTCTGTTTTAATAAATAGTTTTCAACACAATTAACAGGCTATAATCATCATCATAAAATTAAGTTTTTAAAAAAATAAATTAAAGATTATAATATATGAATGTTGAAAAAGGTTTTGTCGATGAGCCCATCCTGGATGGAATCGACTTGAAAGAGGAAATATTGCGCCTCAAGAAGGAACGCAACACTGTGATAATGGCTCATTATTACCAGCGCGAGGAAATTCAGCAGCTGGCCGACTACATCGGCGACAGCCTGGCTTTGGCACAATTGGCCGCTAAAACCGATGCACCGGTGATTATTTTGTGCGGTGTGCACTTCATGGGAGAGACAGCCAAGATCCTGTGTCCTGAGAAGACGGTCATTGTGCCCGACTTGAGTGCGGGTTGCTCTTTGGCCGACAGCTGTCCGGCTGACAAATTTGAGGAGTTTGTCAAGGCCCATCCCGATCACACGGTTATCAGCTATGTCAACACCAGTGCAGCCGTCAAGGCGGTTACTGATGTGGTGGTGACTTCTGGCAATGCCAAGGAGATTGTTGGCAGTCTGCCTCAGGATGAGAAAATCATCTTCGGACCCGACCGCAACCTGGGCAACTACATCAACAGCATCACAGGCCGTGAAATGCTGTTGTGGGACGGTGCCTGCCATGTGCATGAGAAATTCAGTGTTGCAGCAATTGTTGACCTCAAGCGTGAGCACCCCGATGCCAAGGTGCTGGTACATCCCGAGTGTCCCAAGCCTGTGCGCATCATGGCAGACAAAGTGGGTTCGACTCAGGCGCTGCTAAACTATGCAGTGGACAGTAAAAGCAAGAAATTCATTGTGTGCACCGAGAGCGGCATCCTCATCGAGATGCAGCGTCGTTGCCCTGAGAAAACGTTCATTCCCGCTCCGCCCGAGGATGGTACCTGTGCCTGCAACGAGTGCGAGTACATGAAGTTGATCACATTGGAGAAATTGTATAATTCTCTCAAATTCATGGCACCCGAAATTGTGGTGGATGCTGATATTGCTGAGCGTGCCGTTAAACCCATCCAGCGCATGCTCGACATTTCGCGCGAATTGGGAATCATCAAGTAAAATCACTTTAAATAAAAGATATTAAAAACTGATATGGACTATAACTATAAAGAGATAGAGAAAAAGTGGCAACAATATTGGCGTGAAAATCACACCTATAAATGCGATATAGATTATAACCGTCCAAAATTTTATGTGCTTGACATGTTTCCCTATCCTTCGGGAGCGGGTTTGCATGTGGGTCATCCGTTGGGATACATTGCCAGCGACATTTATGCCCGCTACAAGCGCTTGAAAGGTTTCAACGTGTTGCATCCCATGGGTTATGATGCCTATGGCTTGCCCGCCGAGCAGTATGCTATCCAAACTGGCCAGCATCCTGAAATAACCACTAATCAGAATATCAAACGCTATCGTGAACAGTTAGACAAGATAGGATTCTGCTATGATTGGGACCGTGAGGTGCGCACCTGTGATCCCATATATTACAAATGGACGCAATGGGCCTTCCTGCAGATGTTCAAGAGTTATTATAACACTGAACTTGACAAAGCACGTCCCATTGAGGAACTGGTAGCTCATTTTGAGAAGCACGGCACTGAGGGTTGTAATGCTCACACTTCTTGTACTGACGAGTTCAAGGCAACCGAATGGAATGCCATGACACAAGTGGAGCGCAATAATGTGCTGATGAATTATCGCATCGCTTATCTGGGCAACACGATGGTCAACTGGTGTCCAAAGCTGGGCACTGTGCTCGCTAACGACGAGGTGAGTGAGGGTTTGTCAATCCGCGGCGGCTATCCTGTTGAGCAAAAGATGATGAGTCAGTGGTGCTTGCGTGTTTCGGCTTATGCCGGTCGCTTGCTGCGTGACCTGGACACTATCGAGTGGACTGAGTCTATCAAGGAAACCCAGCGCAATTGGATTGGTTACAGCGAGGGTGCCGAAATGACTTTCCCCGTTGCCGACAGTGATAAGAGTCTGTTGATTTTCACTACTCGTGCTGACACTATCTTCGGTGTCACCTTCATGGTATTGGCTCCTGAAAGCATGTATGTTGACGAGGTTGTCACGCCTGAGCAACGTGCTGCTGTAGATGCTTATCTGGATGAGGTTAAACACAAAACTGAGCGCGAACGCATGATCGAAAAGAAGGTGAGCGGCGTGTTCACAGGCAGCTATGCCGTTAATCCCATCACAGGTAAGAATATACCTATATATATAAGTGACTATGTGCTCGCTGGCTATGGTACAGGTGCCATCATGGCGGTTCCTGCCCATGACAGCCGTGACTATGCTTTTGCCAAGCACTTCGACCTGCCCATTATTCCGTTGATTGAAGGTGCCGACGTGAGTGAGGAGAGTTTTGATGCCAAGGAAGGTATAATGACCAACTCATCCAACGAACGTCTGCAGCTCAATGGCTTAACGGTTAAAGAAGCGATTGCCAAGACTAAACAATATATAGAGGAGACTGGCATTGGTCACGTCAAGGTGAATTATCGTTTGCGTGATGCCATCTTCAGCCGTCAACGCTATTGGGGTGAACCGTTCCCCATCTACTATGATGAGAATAATCAGCCGCAGCCGCTCGACGAGAGTTTATTGCCCTTGCAGTTGCCTGAAGTGGATAAATTCCTGCCCACCGAGACGGGTGAGCCTCCCCTGGGACGTGCCAAGGGATGGGTGACCACCGACGGTTATCCTTTGGAATTGAATACCATGCCGGGCTTTGCCGGTTCATCGGCTTACTACCTGCGTTACATGGATCCGCACAATGACAAAGAATTGGTTTCGCGCGAGGCCGATGAATATTGGCGTCAGGTGGACCTTTATGTGGGTGGTACCGAACATGCCACGGGTCACTTGATTTACAGTCGTTTCTGGAACAAGTTCCTCTATGACTACGGTTTTGTTTGTGAAGCTGAGCCGTTCCGCAAACTGGTCAATCAAGGTATGATTCAAGGACGCAGCAATTTTGTTTACCGCGTCAAGGATACCAACAAGTTCGTATCACTCAACCTTAAAGATCAGTATGACGTGACGCCCATCCACGTGGATGTGAACATTGTTCACACCGATGCACTGGATATCGAGAAATTCCGCGAGTGGCGCCCCGAATTCAAGGATGCCGAATTCATTTTGGAGAACGGTAAGTACATCTGCGGTTGGGCCATCGAAAAAATGTCCAAGTCGATGTTCAATGTTGTGAATCCTGATGATATAGTTGACCGTTATGGTGCCGACACCTTGCGCCTGTATGAAATGTTCCTGGGTCCCGTCGAGGCCAGCAAGCCTTGGGATACCAATGGTATTGATGGCGTGAACCGCTTCCTCAAGCGCTTGTGGGCACTCTTCTATAAGGGTGATGACATGCAACTCACCGACGAGAAGCCCAGTGCCGAGGCACTCAAGTCACTGCACAAACTCATCAAGAAGGTGAGTGGCGACATCGAAAACTTCAGCTACAACACGTCGGTAGCCGCTTTCATGATTTGTGTCAACGAGTTGACAAGCATGAAATGCCGTTCCCGCGAGATTTATGAGCCACTGGTAATATTGTTGGCTCCTTTCGCACCTCACATTGCCGAGGAATTGTGGCACGTGCTGGGTCATGACACTACTGTCTGCGATGCGCAGTGGCCCACATGGAATGAGGACTATCTCAAGGAATCGATGGTGAAATATGCCGTCTCTTTCAATGGTAAATCCCGTTACACTATTGAGGTTCCTGCCGATGCCGACGAAGAAGAGGTGAAGCGCATTGCCCTTGCTGATGCAGGCGCCGAGCGCTGGCTCGACGGTAAGCAGCCCAGGAAGATTATCTTCGTTAAGGGCAAGCTTGTTAACATTGTTGTGTAATCAACTTTAGAACTGCGAATTACGCGAATTATACTAATATATCAATAAGTTTAATTCGTGTAATTCGCAGTTTATAATATGATTGTTTTGAAAATGAAAAAGATTGTCTTTGCTACCAATAACGCCCACAAGTTGCAAGAACTGCGTCAGATGTTGGGTGACAGTTACGAAATATTGGGTCTTGCTGACATCGGTTGCCATGAGGATATTCCGGAAACTGCCGATTTCATCGAAGGAAATGCTCAAATGAAGGCTCGTTTTGTCAAGGAACATTATGGCTATGATTGCTTCAGTGATGACACGGGATTGGAGATTGATGCTTTAAATGGTGAGCCGGGTGTGCACTCGGCACGCTATGCCGGTCCTGGGCATGACAGTGAGGCAAACATTGACAAGGTACTGAAAAAACTTGACGGCATTAAAGACCGCAAAGCACGTTTTCGCACCGCCATCGCTCTGTTGCAAGGCGAGGAATTGCACATGTTTGAAGGACAAGTCGAGGGTGTCATTCTCACCGAGCGCCATGGCAAGGGTGGTTTTGGCTATGACAGTATCTTCCAACCATTGGAAGGTGATGGCAGCACATTTGCTCAAATGTCACCCGAGGATAAAAACCGCATCAGCCATCGCGGTCGTGCTGTAGCCCGATTGGTAGAATTTCTTAACAATCAGCAGTAATTGAATTGACCGGGTTGGACGCATTTGCCATATATCGCTTGCCAGGTGAAGACCATTGCACATTGGTGGGACAGGACGGACTGCCCGCATCTTTTTCCTCGTTGAGGGAATTGGGCGGTAAGCAGGGTTTTGTGATTGCGCCATTCGCTGCAGGCAAGGATATGCCTGTTTTATTGCTGCAGGCTGATGTGGTAAAGCAATGTTCTCCCGACGAAGTGGCAGCGATGCAGGGTTTGCCTTGTCATCTCGATGGTTGTAATCTGCCCGTTCAATCTGCTTCACGAGAGGCTTATCACGAGGATTTTTGCCGATTTCATCGTACTTTTTCGGAAATCGGTTTCCAAAAACTGGTTCTTGCCCGTTGTGCTGATATAAATCACAGCGGTACCCAACCTGCCAAGTTGTTTTCGAGGGCCTGCAAGTTGTATCCTGATGCTTTTGTTACCTTATTTTCAACGCCGCAAAGCGGCACCTGGCTTATCGCGACCCCTGAGGTGCTCCTTGCCCGTGATGGTAACCGGTGGCGCACGATGGCTCTGGCAGGAACGATGAATTACAGTGAACACATCCCGCAGTGGAGTGAAAAGAACGTGCATGAGCAAGCCTACGTCTCACAGTACATCAAAGCGTGTCTTGAAAATATTAGCAATGATATAGAGACGTCACAGCCTTATACTGTCCGAGCAGGAAACTTGGTCCACTTGCGCACCGATTTTTCATTCTCGTTAGCCGAAGATGCCGGTGTGGGTGAAGTGCTGGAAACCATGAATCCCACGCCTGCCGTGTGCGGACTGCCCAAGCAGGAGGCGCATCGTTTTATCGTTGAAAACGAAACATGTGACCGCAGTTATTATAGCGGTTTCTCAGGACCGTTTGACTTGAACGGCGACACGGCAATGTTTGTCTCGTTGCGTTGCATGCGTATCTTGGAAGACCGTTATCGGCTGTATGCCGGTGGAGGTATATTGCCGCAAAGTGAGGAAGAAAAGGAGTGGAAAGAGACTGAAGCCAAAATGCAAGCGATGTTATCGTTAGTAGAAGAATAAAGTCATGAGTTACAGTGACAAGAAAAATATCAATGTGTTGTGTGCTGTGATGTTGGGCCATGGCGTGCGTCATGTCGTCGTCTGTCCCGGATCGCGCAATGCACCCATTGTGCACAATTTCAACGAGTGTCCTCAGATTACCTGTTATCCTGTTACCGATGAACGTAGCGCGGGATTTTTCGCCTTGGGCATGATTGAGCAGTTGCGAGAGCCTGTAGCGGTTTGCGTCACTTCGGGGACAGCGTTGCTTGACTTGGCACCTGCAATAGCCGAGGCGCGCCACCGACATCTTCCTCTCGTGGTCATCAGTGCCGATCGCCACACAGCTCAAATCGGACAACAGATGGGACAGACCATCGACCAGCCAGGTGCGCTGTCACGATTCACCCTCATGGATGTGAACCTTGTTGAGCCGCATGACGAACTCACACACTGGCATTGCAACCGCTTGGTCAACGAGGTGATGGTAGCAGCACAGCGCGGGGGTCCTGTTCACATCAATGTCCCATACGATGAACCGCTGTTTAACTTCACTGAATCGTCATTATCTGAAGAGCGAATTATGACGTCGGTGAATGTTTTGGCCGATGAAACCGCACTTTTTGAGGTGTTTAAACCCGTCAAAAAGGCTCACCGTCCTATGCTGGTTATCGGTCAGATGCCGCAGGGTATCGTCAGCCGTGAAATCATGAGGACTCTAACGCCCCATGTCGCTGTCCTGGTCGAGTCATTGGGTGCCGATGGTGGTGGGCAACCTTTTGATGAGTTGCTGCCGCTGGTAGAGAATCGCACTGAATTTGAACCCGATATGGTCATTTATATGGGTGGAACGCTGGTGAGCAAGCGCATCAAGGCTTACTTGCGGCGTCTGGAGATTCCCATGATTGAAGTAAGTGATGATGGTGAGGTTCACGACACCTTCGGGCATTTGGCCAAAATCATCCGTTGCAAGCCAGCAGAGGCATTGCAAGCAATGGGTAAAGTGTTTGAAAAAGACGGCGATAATCCCTTTGCTAGACTTTGGAATGATGCTTTGGCCCGTGCAAAACAGTATTTTGACAATTTGCGGCCAGATTTCTCGCAGATGCTTGCGGTGAAGTTGGCATTGCAGTCGGCCAGGGAATCAGAACTGCCCTTTGTGTTGCATTTTGCTAACAGTCAGCCTGTTCGCCTCGCCAATCTTTTTGCGTGGCAGCACGTCTGCTGCAACCGTGGCGTGAACGGTATTGAGGGAACAACGTCGGCTGCGGCTGGATGTGCCGCGGTGACCGATGACCGCGTGTTGTGCGTAACAGGAGACTTGAGTTTCTTCTATGACCAGAATGCGCTGTGGAACAATAATTTGCGTGGCAATCTGCGCATCATGTTGCTCAATAACGGTGGAGGCGGCATCTTCTCCCGATTGCCGGGATTGGAGTCATCACCTGCCCGTGACAAGATGATAGCAGCCTGCCACACAACTCATGCCGAAGGTTGTTGTCACCAATACGGAGTGGATTATCGTGCCGCTCACGGCAGCGAAGATCTTTACAGCGGCATCACTTGGCTTATTCAAGATGAGGCCGACCGCCCCCGTCTGTTGGAAGTTGTTACTGACATTGAGCGTGATAGCCGCATCTGGCAGCAAGCCAATGAATCCTTTTCATTATGATATAACTTATACCTAAAAACCAGAGTAATATGGCAACGAGAGAATGGAAAAAGATAGAGGGATTTGATTTCAAGGAAATCCTGTTTGAGCAGTATGACCGCATTGCCAAAATCACCATCAACCGCGAGCGCTACCGCAACGCTTTCACACCGTTGACAACGTTGGAAATGTCGCAGGCTTTCAACCACTGCCGCGAGGCCTCCGACATTCGCGTGGTGCTGCTTACCGGTGCTGGCGACAAGGCTTTCTGTGCCGGTGGCGACATGCACGTGAAGGGTCGTGGTGGCTATGTGGACAGTGAGGGTGTGCCTCGCTTGAGCGTACTCGACGTGCAGATGCAGATACGTCGTTTGCCCAAGCCTGTCATCGCCATGGTCAATGGTTATGCCATCGGCGGAGGTCATGTGCTGCACGTGGTGTGTGACCTGACGATTGCCAGCGAGAATGCCATCTTCGGGCAGACGGGACCTAAAGTCGGCTCATTTGACGCAGGATTCGGCTCTTCCTATCTAGCTCGCATCGTGGGACAGAAAAAGGCGCGTGAAATCTGGTTCCTTTGCCGTCAATATACCGCTCGTGAGGCCGAGCAGATGGGTATGGTCAACAAGGTAGTGCCACTGGAACGCCTTGAGGACGAGTGTGTCGAATGGGCACAGACGATGATGGAGCGCTCACCGCTTGCCCTGCGCATGATCAAGATGGGGCTCAATGCCGAACTTGACGGGCAGGCGGGTATCCAGCAATTGGCTGGTGACTGCACCATGCTCTATTATTGCATGGATGAGGCCCAGGAAGGAGGTAAGGCTTTCCTCGAAAAACGCAAACCCGACTTCGATCAGTATCCTTATCTTCCTTGATGAGCCGTTACCACATCGACATCATCACCCGCACGTTCCATTTCAAGGAACCGGCAGGCACTTCACGCGGTGTTTACCGCACGCGTGTCAGCCGCTTTGTGCATGTCACTTGTGATGACCTGCCTGGTATTGTGGGGGTGGGGGAATGCGCGCCGTTGCCCAAGTTGAGTTGTGACGACCTGTCGGACTATGACGCAGTTCTGCGTCGGCATTGCGATGATGTGTGCGCCCGAGGCGGTATCGATGTGGATGCCCTGCGCGATGTGCCGTCGATGCTCTTCGGACTGGAAACGGCCTGGCGCCAGTTAGATGCGGGTGGTAGCACGGCACTGTCTGCCACACCTTTTGCCCGAGGCGAAGAAGGCATTCCCATCAACGGGTTGGTGTGGATGGGCGATTTTGACACGATGTCACATCGCTTGGAGCAGAAACTCGCACAAGGTTTCTCTTGTGTGAAAATTAAGATTGGAGCTATCGATTTTTCCGATGAAATGGCGCTTATTCGCCGTCTGCGTGACCGATACGGCAGTGATCGTATTGAGTTGCGTGTGGATGCCAACGGGGCTTTTTCACCCGATGAGGCGATGGAAAAATTGCAACAGTTATCGCTCAATGACATCCATTCCATTGAACAACCCATCATGGCAGGCCAGTGGCAAGAGATGGCCCGCCTGTGTGAGTCATCGTCTTTGCCCATAGCCCTCGACGAGGAACTCATCGGCGTGAACACGTTGGAGCGCAAGCGTGAGCTGCTTGACACCATACGACCCCAGTATATCATTCTCAAACCGTCGTTGCACGGAGGCATGGCAGGATGCCGTGAATGGGAAAGCTTAGCACAAGAACGTGGTATCGGCTCATGGATTACCAGTGCGCTGGAGAGCAACGTGGGGCTTAATGCCATTGCCCACCTGGCTGCTGAGGTCTATGGACCTGCTATCACCATGCCCCAGGGCTTAGGAATGGGCCAACTGTTTACCGATAACATCGACACGGTGCCCATCGCCATCCGTGGCGACAAACTGTGGTACCTGCCATGACAGTTGACGAATTTATCGCACAATGGCACGATGGAAGCGACACCATTGAGGTGCACACCAGTGGCTCGACAGGTTCACCCAAGGTGATGCTTGTCGAGAAAAGCCGCATGCTGGCCAGTGCACGAGCCACCTGTGATTTCCTGGGCCTCAGGCCCGGTGACACTGCCCTGCTGTGCATGAGTGTGGACTACATCGCCGGCAAAATGATGGTTGTGCGCTCCATCGAGCGTAACTTGCATCTGGTGACTGTTGAACCGACTAGCCATCCGCTTGCCGAAATAGCGGAAAAAGTCGATGAAATGGGCCAAAAACTTGTTTTTTCCGCCATGGTTCCCTTGCAGGTTTACAGCAGTCTGCAAGAGCCAAGCGAGCGTGAAATGTTGAAAAAAATTCAACACATTATTATCGGTGGTGGTCCTCTTGACCCATCACTTGAACAGGAACTGCGACATTTTGATAATGCCATCTGGCACAGTTACGGCATGACCGAAACGCTGTCGCACATTGCCCTGCGTCGTGTGAGCGGCGACAGTGCATCAGCATGGTTCACCCCGATGCCTGGGATTTCCTTGACTGTCAATGAAGACCAGTGCCTCGTTATCGATGCACCTCACTTGTGTCCCGAGCGACTGGTAACGCACGACGTGGTGGAGATGGAAGCAGGATCGCAGCTGTTTAAGGTGTTAGGGCGCATCGACAATGTCATCAACACCGGTTCTGTCAAGGTTCATATCGAAGAAATTGAGAAAACCTTGTCACCTCACATGACTTGTCCATTCCTCATCACCAAGTGCTCTGATGAAAAATTCGGCGAGAAGGTTGTCATGCTGCTTCAAGGCTCCGATGATGATGTCAGAACAGCGCAAGTCATCTGTGAACAGTACCTTCCCAAATACTCTCGGCCCAAACACATCCTCACTGTCGAGGCTCTTCCTCTCACCCCTACCGGCAAGCCTGCGCGCCAAAAAGCAGCCGACCTGGTCTCCCAAGCACTGCGTTCTGAATAATCGATCAAGCAGTGTAGCCATTCTAGGAGTCTACCTGTAACGGTTGTTTGCACAGCAAGCCAGATTATCAGAAACAATAATTTACTTTTTCGTATGGTTTTTATCTCATTTCTGTTTTGTGTGAGCATTTTTATTTACATTTGCAGAAAATATCTTGTAAAAATCATCAAAATGAAAAAGTTTTTATTTGTTCTGTTGACATGCATCTGCTGCATGAATGTTGCTATGGCAATGCCCGCCAAACCAGGCTGGCACAAAGTGACCCAAAATGATGGTACAACCTTGACGATTAAGGCGGTTGGTAATGCGTTTACCGGTTCGCTCCTTACGCAGGACGGCCTGATGGTTGAACGAGGCGTTGACGGCAGTTTCTACTACAAGTCTTCGGTAACCGGAATTACTGCTGTTCTCGCCCATGACGAGGCCAATCGCACTCCTAGCGAGATCGCTTTTATCAACGTTCAGCGCGCCAGTTTGACAATGCGCGCCAAACAATGGAAACAACCGCGTAATAATAACTCTTTCAGAGTTGGAGGAAGTAATGACGACGCGAGCGTTCCTGCGATGGGGCAGCGACGCATCCCCATCATCTTGGTCGAGTTCAAGGACAAGAAGTTCAATAACACGCGCGAGGGCATTATCGAGGCGATGCTCACAGGCAATGAGAGCGTGGGCCAGTACTTCCGTGACCAGTCCAATGGCTTGTATCAGCCCGATTTTGATGTCTATGGCATCTATACCCTGAGTCAGAACCGTGAATACTATGGTGGGCATCAGGGCGATGACAACGATAAAGGCTTAGGATCATTTGTGACCGAGGCCGTTCAACTGGCAGCTGCCGATGGCGTGATGTTCAAGCCCTATGACACCAATAACGACGATTATTGTGATGTGGTCATCGTCATTTATGCCGGTGTGGGCGAGGCCCAGGCTTCATGGAATCACCCTGAGTCCATTTGGCCCTGCAACTGGAACCTTAGCTCTGCATATTATTATGGATCAGGCGGTAGCGGTGCTTTCCGTCCCAACACTGGTGACCCCCTGGTTGATAATTTCGCTGTATTCAATGAGTTGTATGGCAGCAACGACAATGGAACGACCATCGACGGCATCGGTACATTTACTCATGAGTTTGGCCACTGTTTGGGCTTGCCCGACTTCTACGACACCGGCAACGGCGGCCACTATGGCATGGGCGATTGGGACATCATGTGCATGGGTTGCTACAACAATGACGGCTTCACCCCTCCAGGCTATTCTGCCTACGAGAAAGTCTTCATGGGTTGGATAGAGTACATCAATCCCGTACCGGGTACCTATTATACCCTGCCTGTGTTCAACCAAAAACAAGCGGCGACCGACAAGGCCGTGTGCATCACTAGCAACCTGAACCCAAACGAGTATTTCATTTTGGAATACCGCAAGAAGCAGGGCTGGGACCGCTATGCACCCGGCGAAGGTATCATGATTACCCACGTCACCTATAACGACGAGCGATGGTGGGGCGATACCCCCAACAACGAGGACATCCAGTTGATGACGCTCATGAATGCCGATAACTCCTGGTCGTATTATGACGAAGGGACCGACCTGTGGCCACTGACCGGAAGAACAGAGTTCACCAACAATTCGACACCTGCCGCTAAACTCAACATGAAGGCCAACGGCAGCATCACGGGTAATGCCGGTTATCTGAGCAAGCCCGTGACCGAAATGGTTATCAATCCTGACGGCACTGCCAGCTTCTGGTATATGAAAGGCTCGGCAACCAACCCCATCATCTCGGTTTCGACTGACAATCTTGACCTTGGTAACGTGATGATGAACCATAGTGGCACAGCAACGTTCAAAGTGATCGGAGGAGCCTTGACAGGCAATGTGACGCTTACCCTCAACGATGCCAATGGTGTGTTCAGCATCGACCCGACTCTCATCAGTGCCTCTGATGCCGCTAACGGCATGTATGTTACTGTGACGTTCACGCCTGGAGCCATCCAAGACTATAGCGCCACCGTTACCGTGAGCAGTCAGGGAGCACAGGATGTCGTTGTCAACCTTAGCGGCCATGGACTTATCGAGGGCTACGCTCCCGTGATGCTGCCTGCCGATGAACAATATATCAACCTGACGCAATTCCGTGCCGACTGGACTGACCAAACCCCCGCCGGGAATGTGGCAAGCTACACGCTTGAGGTCGGTCCCAAGCCCACTATTGAGTTGCTAGAGACGGCCGACTTCAGTAGTGTGCCCGATGCCTTGACCGAGGATGGACAGGGTCTTGCCGACATCTCGGGCAACTATGGCGACTACCTGCCCGCTGGCTGGTCCGGCACATCTTATCTTGGAGCATATGGTAATGCGTTGATTCTTGCCTATGACGGAACTCTCAGATCACCCAGCTACGACATGAGTGGCTTTGATAAAATCACTGTGGTGGTCAAGACAGCCTCCTATTATTATGATACATCATCTATCAGTGTATTGACGAGTGTTGACAGTCAAGATTTGGCACCAGACAATTCAATGACCGAATATACTGTGGTGCTGGATTGTGCCAATGCTGATGCGGTGACCTTTACCTCTCTTGAGAACTATACGAGCATCAAGCAAGTAACCATCTATGCCGGAGACTTGACACAGGTCCAGCTCAATGCCACCGAGACAGGTGATGCCACCTACCGCCTCATTACGGGTATTACCGACAAATTCTACACGGTGAAGAATCTTGAGGCTGAAGGCACTTATGTCTATAAGGTAAAGACCGTGTTCAGCGACGGCACCGAGAGCGCTTGGAGCAACCGACAGGAAGTGGCGCTGTTCGAGAACGGCCATGGCTATGAAGTGGGAGATGCAAACCATGACCGCGCTGTTTCTATCGACGATGTGACAACATTGATCGATTACCTGTTGAGTGGCAATAATGCTTGCTGCAACATTTGTGCCGACGTTAATCAAGACGGAAAGATCACCATTGATGATGTGACGGCACTTATCGACCGACTGTTGACGGCCATCTGAACCGCAGACAGAACTTGTACCACCTGGCAGGGCTGCGCAACCGCGTGGCCCTGTCTTGATGTCATTGTCAGGAGATTTCCACGTCAGAGTTGGCTGTTTTATGAATTTTAGAATATAATAATTGTGTGAATTGGAAAAAGTTACTACTTTTGGGGCATTAAACTCTGAAAAATACGGTCATAAGTATAACTACCAAAATTCAAAAACCAAAATTCAAATGAAAAGAATTTCTATTATTCTGGCGCTACTTTTGTGCTGCGCAATGGCAGCGGTAGCCGTGCCTGCTAAACCCGGTTGGCACACATTAACTCAAAGTGACGGTACTACCTTGCAGGTTCAGGCCGTGGGTAACGCTTTTAATCATGCACTGCTCACGAGCGACGGTTTGATGGTTGCCATGGGTGACGATGGTGATTTCTACTACAACTCGTCATTGACGGGTCTGACCACTGTGCGTGCCCATGAGGCCAACGAGCGCACTGCTACCGAGAATGCGTTTATCGAAGTCCAGCGCAGCAACCTGACGATGCCGCACAAGGAGTTTAAGCCCATCCATGGCCGTCCATTCTTTGGCGTGGGCGGCAGCAATGCTGAATCTGACGTGCCCGCTCAGGGTGCCCGCAAGGTGCCCATCATCCTTGTCGAATATCAGGACAAGAAGTTCAAAAACACCCGCGAGCAGATTATCCAAGCCATGCTGACGGGCAACACGAGCGTCCAGCAGTATTTCAAGGACCAGTCTAACGGAAAGTATGACCCCGATTTTGAGGTCTTCGGTATCTACACGTTGAGCCAAAACCGATCATACTATGGTGGTAATGACTCGGGCGGTAATGACCAGCGCCTGGGCGCAATGGTGACTGAGGCCTGCCAGATGGCAGCAGCCGACGGTGTGTCATTCAGTCCTTTTGATACCAACAACGACAACTATTGTGACGTGGTCATCGTCATCTACGCCGGTGTGGGTGAGGCTCAGGCTTCTTACTCTGTTCCCAGCGCTATCTGGCCCTGCAACTGGAATCTCCAGTCGGCCTCCTACTATGGCTTGGGCGGCAACGGTGCCTTCCGCCCCAATGGCAGCGGCCCTTACGTGAACAATTTCGCTGTGTTCAACGAGATACACGGCAGCAGTGACAACGGCTCGACCATCGACGGTATCGGTACCTTCTGCCACGAGTTCGGTCACTGCCTGGGTCTGCCCGACTTCTATGACACGAACTATGGCGGCCACTATGGTATGGGCTATTGGGATATCATGGATACCGGCTGCTACGCCAACGACACCTATACTCCTGTGGGCTATTCGGCCTATGAGAAGAACTTCATGGGTTGGATTGACTACGTCATTCCCAATCCCGGAACCTATTACACGCTGCCCATCTGGAACCAGAAGAATGAAGATACCGACAAGGCTTTGTTCATCCAAAGCGACATCAACGGCAACGAGTTCTTCATCATCGAGAACCGCCGTCAACAGGGTTGGGACAGGTATCTGCCCGCACAGGGTATGCTGATCCACCACATTACCTACAGCGCCAGCCGTTGGCAACAGAACACGCCCAACAACCAGAATATCCAGCTGATAACCATTATGCCTGCCGACAACACCTTGTCGACCAATAATGAGAGTGGTGACACTTGGCCCAGAAACGGCAAAACCGAGTTTACCGACAACTCAACTCCTGCCGCCAAGCTCAACATGACTGCAAGCGGCAACATCACGGGTAATGCCGGCTATTTAGGCAAGCCCGTGACCGAGATGGTCATCAATGGCGACGGCACTGCCAGCTTCTGGTACATGAAGGGTGCCATTACCGATCCCACCATCGAAGTTTCGTCGGATAACGTCAACTGTGGCGCGACGGCAGTGAATTCCAGCGTGACCAAAACGTTCACTGTTACTGGTCTGGCCTTGACAGGCAACGTAAATCTCGCACTCAACGATTTCAACGGTGTGTTTGCTGTCAATCCCACGGTTATCAATGCCAACAATGCCGCCATGGGCGCAACTGTGACAGTGACCTTCTCGCCGACGGCTGTACAGAATTACAACGCCACGTTGACGATTACCAGCGAAGGTGCCGAGAATGTGACCGTTAACTTGGTGGGCCAAGGCCTCATCGAGAGCTACACCCCCGTGATGCAGCCTGCCGATGAACAATATATCAACTTGACTGAGTTCCGAGCTGACTGGACTGACCAGACTCCTGCCGATAATGTGGTTAGTTACACCCTTGAGGTGATGACCAAACCCGATGGCCCCGAGCCTGTCGAGGGCGGAATCTGCGACTTGACTGATGTCGAAGCTGTTACTAATGAAGAAGGTAACCTGCCCAATGTGGTTAATTCGGCAACCGACTATCTGCCCGATGGCTGGACTGCCGAGAACATGCTCTATGTCAACAACGGTTTTGTCATCACGGGTGCCAGCAGCAGTTGGTGGAGCACTACCTATGGCACCATCGTCAGCCCTGTGCTCGACTTGACCGGTAACAACAAGTTGACCGTTGTGGCAAGGGTGAAGTCATATAATCCCTCGAGTTATGGTGTGGCCCAAGTCAGGATCTCCACAGGCTCGGCCTACAACGACTACACACTGAACTCGAACGATGAGGATGACTTCCAGGAAATTATCGTTGTGCTCAACTGCTCATCGAGCGACCGGGTGCGTATTCAGGGTCGCAGCAGCTACGTCGCCATCCAGAGCGTGTATATCTATCCTGGTGACATCACCACTGGCGCAAAGCTCAACGCCAGTGAAACCGGAGATGCAACCTACCGTCTCATTACTGGTATTACCGACAAATTCTACACCGTGAAGAATCTTGAGGCCGAGGGCACTTATGTATACAAGGTGAAAGCCCTGTATATCGACGGCACCGAGAGCGAATGGAGTAACAAGCAGGAAGTGACTCTGTTCCAGAATGGTCATGGCTATGAGTTGGGAGACGTGAACCATGACGGTGTGGTTTCCATCGATGACGTGACAGCGTTGATTGACTACCTGTTAGGCAGCAACGATGATTGCTGCATCATCTGTGCCGACATTGATTTAAGTGGAGGTGTCAGCATCGATGATGTGACGGCACTCATCGACCGACTCTTGTCAGGCAGTTAAAATTTGATTCATAACAATGAATGTGGCAGGATTATCAGTATTCTGCCACATCTTTTTTTTGGAGTTATAATATTGTTTTCCAGAATGAGGTGTGCGGGTCTTTATCGAGGTGAATTTCACTGATGTTTGATGAAAATTTTGTATATTGAATTATTATGCCTAATTTTGCCGTCGTTTTTAGTTGCTCTAATACCCTATAAACATTGGGATTGGCAGAAAAACAGCCGACAAACGATATACAAAATATTAATCTATATATTAATTTATTACTAGCCCATCAGACTTATCTCGATGAGAAAAAGAATTTTAGTTTTGCCTCTGATGCTGTGTTTCACCGCATTGGTTTTTGCCGTGCCTGCCTTTCCCAGTTGGCACGTTGTGACTCAAAGTGACGGCACTACCTTGAAAGTACATGCTGTTGGTAATGCCTTCAACAATGCAATCCTCACCGATGACGGCTTGTCGGTCGCACGTGGTGATGATGGCGATTTCTACTACTACTCATCATTGACCGGATTGACGGCGATGAGGGCTCACGAGTCGGCGCAGCGAACTGCCACCGAGAAAGCCTTTATTGCTGCCCAACGGGGAAACCTGGCCATGTCGTTGAAACCGTACAAATTACCGAATAAATCAGGCAGGCTGAATGCCGTCGGCAATAATGCTGCTGCCGACGTCCCTGCCCAAGGCGAGCGTCGCATACCTATCATCCTGGTTGAGTTTCAGGATAAAAAATTCAATAACTCCCGCGAGAAAATCGTTGATGCCATGTTAACAGGCAACGAGAGCGTGGGGCAGTATTTCTTTGACCAATCCAATGGCAAGTACAAGCCCGTGTTTGATGTGTACGGCATCTACTGCTTGTCTCAAGATCGCGAGTATTATGGCGGCCACTCAGGGACGACCAAGGACAAGGGCATCGGTTGGCTGGTGACCGAGGCGTGCAAGCTGGCTGCTGCCGACGGCGTGTCGTTCAGCCCCTACGACACCAATAATGACTATTATTGTGATGTGGTCATCATCATCTTTGCCGGTGTGGGCGAATCTCAAGCGTCGATGTATCACCCTGAAGCCATTTGGCCGTGTAATTGGACACTTGATGCCGCAAAATACTATTCTAGAGGAGGAGAGGGAGCCTTCAGTCCAAATAATGGGGATCCTTATATCAACAACTTTGCTGTGTTTAACGAGTTGCACGGTAGCAACGATAGCAGAACGACAATTGATGGTATCGGCACATTTGTCCACGAGTTTGGCCACTGCTTGGGCCTCCCTGATTTCTACGACACGGGAAACAACGATAATTACGGCATGGGAAACTGGGACATCATGTGCAAGGGATGCTATGCCAACGATGGCTATAGCCCTGTGGGCTATTCGGCCTATGAGAAGGTGTTCATGGGCTGGGTGGATTATATCAAGCCCGTGCCGAACACCTACTACACTTTGTCTGTCTGGAATCAGAAGAACGTGGATACCGATCAAGCGGTATGCATCACGAGTGACTTGAACAAGAACGAGTATTTCATTTTCGAGAACCGCCAGCGTGTGGGATGGGACCGTTTTCTGCCAGGCCAGGGTCTGATGGTGACTCACATCACCTACAGCGCCAACGCATGGACTTACAATAAGCCCAACAATGAAAAGATACAATTAGTTACCTTGCTGCCGGCAGACAACAAATTGTCCCAGTATACCGAAAGTTATGACCTGTGGCCTTATGGAAACCGAGCAGCAGTGACCGATGAGAGCACACCCAGCACCACGCTGAATATGGATCAGATGGGAGACATCACGGGGCATGCCGGTTATCTGGGCAAACCAGTAACAGAGATTGTCGTCAATCGTGACGGGACCATTAGTTTTTGGTACATGAAAACGGTCCATAACTATACCCTGGGTGATGTGGATCACGATGGCACGCTTTCGATCAATGATGTGACAGTCTTGATTGATTATTTGTTGGGCAGTGCAAGTGATTGCTGTGTCGAGTGTGCCGACGTGGACAAGGATGCAAATATCACAATCGAAGACGTAACAATCCTCATCGATATCTTGTTGGCAGGGAACTCCACCAACCGTTGAATGGATGTCTAATAGTAGTGACTGTGTCATCATTCAAGCCTAAAATGATGACACAGCCACTGTTGTTTGACCTTTAGGTCTTTATTAAGGTTGGAATGTGCAGTTATTTGTTTAACTCCATCTTCCATTCATCACCTTGTTTGACCATCTTTTGGGTGTTTTCTTGTTCCTCCCCGTTGCCGTAGATCATTTTAGCCTGAATGGTGGCCGTCTTGCCATCCTCGGCGATGGTCTCCTCAAGAATCTGGACATCTTTAAGGCCACCTTTTTCAGCCATGGATTTGCTCGTTTTTTCGGTAAGCATAGCCTCGATGGTTTGTTTGGTTTGTTCCTGCTCTTCGACACTCTTGGTCTCGTCCACGGCAAACCCCTCGACAAATCCCTTGTAGTCACCTGCTTGGAGTTTTTCCATATAACTCTTGAATGCACTACCGGGTGAGGAAGTTTTGCTGCATGAGGTCATGAAACACATGGCTGCTGCCAGAATGATAAAATAACTGAAAAACTTTTTCATACTTAAAAAGTATTAAGGGTTAATAATATGGTGAAATGGATGATTCCTCTGTTGTTTTGGTTACAATCAAACTTTCATATTGATGTTGATGGTGCAAAAATACTAAAAAATCAGAATTATCCAAAGGGGGATAGCACCCTTGTGCTAGAAATCGCATATTTTCCTCATTGAGTCGTTGAGCGTGATGTCATGTGGAAAGACATAGGAACCCTTGAACAAAGCAGCTCCCACGTCGGTACGATGGTCTTGTGCCAGGTTGATTCCGGCATGCAAGTAGGCTTGGTGGACAAATTCGGTACAGTAGAGGCTGGTGGTGTCGTTCCAGTCAAAATCTGAGTCAAATTTCTTTTTCACCTTAGCAGCCCACAAGGCATAATCAACGGCTTTGCTGCATTTCGTGGTGTCGTTGGTGACCCTCATGATGGCGCCAATTCTCGCGCGGTCGTTGCTGTAGAACTCGTGAATGGAGTCGATTTTCACGACATCGGGTTCACCTTGTGGGCTTTCTCCCGGCACTGCGTGAATGACAAACCATGTGCCATCGATGTTTGCGACGATGCCGATGTGAGAATAGGGGTCATTCTTGTTGTCCAACGAGGTGACCAGACGGCTTTCGAGGCTGGTGCCGCATCGAAATGCCAGGTCACCGTTCTTGAGTGATTCAATGGGCACAGTCAAGTGCTCCGTTGAATTTTCACTATCTTGGCAACCGAGCAGTAGGACAGTCAGAATGACTATAGACAATATTTTAGCAGTCTTTATATTCACGTGTCAGTGATTGATGTTTGGTTTTGTAGAACGCCCCGTTTCAGATAGCCGCTATACAGGATGGTTTGGATGATGCCGCGCAGGGCAAGAAAACTCAAGTAGGCAATCCACAGGCGGTTGTTGCCCCAGCCAGTAGGAGTAATCCAATAAATGATAAAAAACAGTGTCCATGCAATGAAGGCCGAGATGAGCATGCCCATCGAGCGCGTGAGGCTGATGAACACGCCGTCCCACACAAAAGCGGCCATGCCCGCCGCGGGAATCAGCGCACACCAGACACGGTAGTCCATCGCTGCCTCGATGACGCTCTGCTGGTCGGTCAATAGCCAGAATGCGATGCGCGGGAAGGAGTAAATCAAGGTAAAGACGGCAGCGACTGCCAACCCCCAGCCGAACAGCAGACGCACACAGCGACGCATCCGGCCCATGTCACCCATGCCGTAGTACTTGCCCACGACAGCCTCGCCGGCAAACGCGATGCCGTCCATGAAGTGGGAGTAGAGAGTGAACAGTTGCAGTATCAAGGCATTGACGGCAAGGATGAGGTCACCGCTACGAGCTCCAATGGAAACAAAAGCCAGACTCACGGTCATCAACAGGAAACTGCGGATGAAGATGTCGCGGCTCACCTTGAAATAGCGTCCTGCGCCCTTGAAGCGCCACACACGGCGCCAGTCGAGCATGCCATTAAGGCGAGGGAACTTGCGTTGTACTGTCAGGGCCGCATACAATAGGCCGAGCCATTCGCCTGCCAGGGTTCCCACAGCGATACCCATAAAACCCATTTTGAAAAGATAAACGCAGATGAGGCTTGCCGCGATGTTGAAGACGTTGGTCATGATGGAGATCCACATCGCGCTCTGCGAGTCCTGCATGCCCAGCAGCCATCCCTTGAAGGCCATCATCACCAGTACGGGCGGAACACCCCAGATGCAGATGGTGAAGTAGGTGATGGCCAGCGAGGTGACCTCGGGCGATGGACCGATGATCCACAACAGCAGCAGACGTATGGGCCACTGCAGCAAGATGATGAGGGCTGAGATGACGATGGCCAGTGCAGTGGATTCGCCCAGTAGCTTCGCGCTCTCCTTGAAGTCTCCGCTGCCGTAGGTCTGAGCTGTCATGCCCGATGTGCTCATGCGCAGGAATCCGAAGTTCCAGTACACCAGGTTGAACATCATCGCACCCACAGCCACAGCACCGATAAACACTTTGTCACCCAGATGACCTGCGATGGCAGTGTCCACCAGGCCCAATAACGGCACTGTGATGTTGGCGACAATAGCCGGCAACGCAATCCTCAATATTTCCCGATTCATGCCCCCTTCTAAAAAGAAAACAATAAGTACAACAAATACAAAATATTGGTAATCAACAAATTGTACTTATTGTATTTATTGTTTTCCTTATAAAATGATTGTTGTCGTTGTTTTAGAAGGGTTTTTCTTCGGTGCCGGTGAAGGACTGGAACAGAGCGTTGGCCAGGCTTGAGGCGCCGATGCGGAAGTACTGGTTGTTCAGCCACTTCTCGCCCAGGACTTCCTTGACGATGGTGTAGTACTTGACAGCATCCTCGGTGGAGCGGATACCGCCCGAAGCCTTGAAGCCCACCATGCGGCCGTGCTGGATAAAGTATTCTTTGATGCACTGGCACATCACATAGGCGGCCTCGAGTGAAGCGCCGGGATAAATCTTGCCCGTCGAGGTCTTGATGAAGTCGCAGCCCGAGTACATCGACAGGATGCTGGCGTTGCGGATAGCCTCGGCACTCTTGAGCAGGCCGGTCTCGAGGATGACCTTCAAGGGGCGGTCACCCACAACCTGCTTGATTTCGCCGATTTCATCGCACAATTCCTCGTAGGCCTCGTCCTTGAAATAACCCACGTTAAGCACGATGTCCACCTCGTCGGCACCATCAGCGATGGCCAGGGCGGTCTCGGCGATCTTGGTTTCGATGTGAGCCTGGCTTGAGGGGAAGCAGGCGCTGCACACAGCCACATCCACACCGCTCACCTCGAGCGTGCCGCGCACCACAGCTGCGAAGTTGCTGTAAACGCAGATGGCAGCCACATTCTTGAACTGGGGATAGTTGTTGTCAAAGTCATTGACCTTTTGTACAAACTTGGCCACGCTGCGCTCGCTGTCCTCGGTGGCAAGGGTGGTCAAGTCCACGCAATTCAGCAGGAATTGCTGAACCTCAGGGGTATTGTTCTCGGCAGCGTGCTTGTCGATGATTTCCTGCACGGCGGCAGTAACTGCAGCGTCGTCGATGGTGACGCCCGACTGGTTGATAGCGGTCATGTACTTGTCCATGGGCTTGTGGTCATGATCGTGATGCTCACAGCCGCATCCGCAATGTTCGTGTTCGTGGTTACTCATAATCGTTGATATTTTTATTGGTTAGTAAGTTTTTCGTTGTTGATGTGTCGCGTTTTGTCTCGGGTGGTTTTCTTGGCGAAGTTGCGCTCTAGGGCGGCATCCAGGTCGATTCCCGTCTGGTTAGCCAGGCACATCACCACCCATAGAACGTCGGCTAACTCGTCGGCCAGATCCAGGTCGTCGCCCGGTTTGCTCGACTGGTCACCATAGCGCCGTGCGATGACACGTGCCACCTCGCCTACTTCCTCGGTAAGTACTGCCATGTTGGTGAGTTCGCTGAAGTAGCGCACCCCGTATTGTTTTATCCAAGCGTCAACACGCTTTTGAGCCTCCTGTATCGTCATAGTGCCTACAAAGATAGTGCTTTTTAGTTAATAGTTGATGGAGAAAACGGAATAGTTTTGACTTTATGTCTGTAATCTGCAGTTTTTTGTGCAAAGTGAAGAAATTTGGGTTTGGCAGAAGGATAAAAACGCATAAAGTAACGTTTTTTCTTCATTTTCCTTTGCTGTTTCATGAAAAATGACTAATATTGCTCCCTGAAAATGATAAGATTACAAAACCTCTCAACACGATGACAGACAAGAAGTACAATCCCAAAACCATTGCCAAGACGATTGATGTCGAGGAACTCTATGACCTTGATGTGACCATTGCCCGTTTTATTCTGCCACGCTTGATGGTGTTCAAGAAGCATACCGAGCGCACACCTCGTGTGAACATGACCCGCGAGGAATGGATGAAGATTCTGGACAAGATGATTTACGCCTTTGAGCGCATCGCTTGCCAAAACGAGGAGGACACTCCTGAGTACAAAGCCTACATCAAGGCTATTTGGAACAACGAGGAAGACCTGGCTGACCTCAAGCGTGCTGCCAAGGCTTCGCTCAAGCCCATCAGCGAGGGTCTCTCGCTCTATCACAAGTATTACCGTAGCCTGTGGTGGTAAGCAAGAAGTCTGTAATAATCCAATAAACAATTTATTGGCTATCTGTCCGTTATTATAGAAAAACGGATTAATTACGATGAAACGGACGATTCTGATACTGTTAATGATGTTGGCATTGACTCCTGCCGCCTTGTGGGGGCAGCAGGACGAGTCGTTATATCAAGGTTGGGGCTTGGGTTTCCAGGTGGGAGCAGGTGGCCTGCTGCCCACGGGATCCTTGAGCGATGACCTCAAGGGATGCGTGTTGTTCACAGGTGGGTTGAATGCCGAGTACGACCGCCTGAGGCTTAAAGCCGACGTCGCTTACGGTCAGCCATCATTCAAAAACGAGAACCTGTATGCCGTTTACGATGATGAAGGCCGCAACCGGCAGTTGAACGCCACCGCCAATCCCACGTTGTTTGGTGTGGGCCTGCAGTTGGGCTGCACTGTGTGGCGGCAGGACAGGGTGCAAGTAACACCTGCTGTGGGTTTAACAGCGGGCCGCTTGTCGTGGGATATCAACCACATCAAGTATGAAAAAGATGATGAGGGTGTCGAGCGCCCTTTGATAGATAATGTGACCGGAAACCACGAGAACATTTTCGGCTGGATTGTGAGTGTGGACGTTGATATCAAGTTGCACGGCAAGTTAGTGGACTTTCCGTTCGGTGAGGACCGCCAAGGGCATTACACATCCTCGTTGCGCATTTCGCCTTTTGTCTCCCATGCTAAGTTCAACCACTTTTCTCCTCAAGTCAGTGGCTGTTGCTTAGGGGTGACTGTTTCTTATGCTGGCCTGCTGCGGGCCATCCGATACTAGAGACTAAAGACAATTTAACACCAAAATCTTGTTGGGAATCATTTCTTTGTTCTATCTTCGCCGCCAAGAAATGAAACGATTGTTCCTCATATTAGCTATTGCCGTGATTATGACGGCTTTATCGGGCGCCAAGGCGCACGCAGCACCTGCTGTGGAGGATCCCCTTGACCACATCGAGTTGCCCTCGGTGTTACAGAAGACCTTTGCCGGCTATTACCATTTCATCGAGCCCTCGACGGGCGACACGCTGGCGATGATTGTCTTCAACCCCATCATCATCTACCCGCGCGAGCGTTTCCGCAACAAGGCTGAGGAGAAATACTACTGGAAGACCGTGCGCGATGTGAAAAAGACGCTTCCTTATGCCAAACTCATCAGCTCGACCCTGCTAGAGACCTATGAGTACATCGATACCTACCAGACCGAGAAGCAGAAACAGGCCTATCTCCAGCGGTTTGAAAAAGAGCTCTTTGCTCAATATAAACCCCAGATGAAGAAACTGACCAAGAATCAGGGGAAGCTGCTCATCAAACTCATCAATCGCGAGACCAACCAGAGCAGTTACAGCATCCTCAAGGCCTTCCTTGGACGCTTCAGGGCGGGTTTCTGGCAGACCTTCAGCAAATTCTTCGGTGCGAGCCTAAAGGCTGGTTATCATCCTAACAAGAACAAGGAGGACGCCATGATTGAGCGCATCTGTGTGCGTGTCGAGCAGGGCGCCTTGTAAAAAACACCCTTTTAGTCATTCTCTTTTTTTTGAAGTGGGGATGAACCTTGTGTCAAGGTTGATTCTCAGGTGAGATTAAATGTTTCAAGGTCATCAGGGACATGGATGTCGCCCTTGAAGTATTGTGCCGCCTCGGCACCATAGGTTGCGGCGCGGGTGTCGAGATGGGTGTCCTCGGTGTGATAGAGGACCAGGTGCTTCACGTTCAAGTCTTGGGCGAGCATGCCGGCATCGAGTGCTGTGCTGTGGTTCTTCTCGTAGGGGTTGAACACAAAACGGTCCTTATATAGGCAGAAGGCCTCGCACAGGAGCCAGTCACATCCTCGTGCATAGGGTTCACTGTGGACGCTATAAGGTTCATCTCCCAAGCAGACAAGGCGTTGTCCGTCGGGTAAAGTCGCCTCGAAACCGAACTGCTTGAAGACAGGTGACCCTATATCAAAGAAGGTGACTTTCATGTCATCGATCGCTACCTGTTCGCCGTCACGCACTTCTTGCAGGATAACAGTCTTGCCTACCGAGTTAAATATCTTGGCAGGAATCATCAGTTTTCCCATGGTGAAAATGGCCTCTTTCACCTCGTTGTTGCAGTAGATGGTGAAGGGTCCCTTATGCTTGCCCTTGAAGATGAGCGGCGAGATTTTGCGTATCATCCATATGGCCCCCATGATGTGGTCGGTGTGGCTGTGGGTGACAAACATGTGCTTGATGCTTTCAAAGGGTATTTTTGCTTTCAGGAGCTGGTGCAGAATGCCGTTACCGCCACCGCCATCGACGAGCATGCCTCCACGTGGCGTGTGTAGGTAGAAGCAGGTGTTGTAGCAGTTGACACACATGGCATTGCCGGTGCCCAACATGGTGATGCGTGAGGTGTTGTTGGAAGGGTTCATCATGATTTGACTTTGGGGAGTTCGATGCAGAAGGTGGTGCCACGGCCTACTTCAGAATCTTGGATGTAAATCTGGCCATTGTGATATTCCTCGATGATGCGTTTAACCAGAGTGAGTCCAAGGCCCCAGCCGCGTTTCTTGGTAGTGAAACCTGGATTGAAGACATTCTTGAAGTTCTTGCGGGGAATGCCTTTACCCGTGTCTTTAACCAGGATAACGACATTGTTGGGACTATCCTCGACGGTAATGTCAAGACGGCCTTCGCCGTCCATGGCATCGACGGCGTTCTTGGTGAGGTTCTCCATCACCCAGGCGAACAGCGTTTGACTCAGCATGACGCCATTGTTGGTCTGGTCGTTGGTATGGATAAAGAGGTTGACACGCTTGGGGATGCGAGCTCGCATATATTCCAGACTGCTGACAACTGCTTCATTGATGGACGTGAGTTCCTTGTCGGGCATGGAGCCGATTTTGGAGAATCGGTCGGCTATGGTCGACAGGCGCTTGACATCCTTGTCCATGTCGGTGACAATGCTTTGGTCCACACCCATCGACTCGAGCAATTGCATCCATGCCATGAGCGAGGAAATGGGTGTGCCCAATTGGTGAGCGGTTTCCTTGGAGAGTCCCACCCACACCTTGTTCTGCTCAGCTTTCTTGATGCTCATCAGGGCAAAATAGGCAATGGCAAAGAACAGGATGAGCACTGCCAACTGGATATAGGGGAAGTAGGCGAGGCGACGCAGCAGTGTTGAGTCCTCGTAGTAGAGGTATTGAGTCGTCGCGTCGTCAATCTTGATTTCGATTTTGTTCTCGCTGTTCTTGAGGTGGCGCAGTTTCTTGTTGAGGTATTCCAAGTTGCCGGTTGAGATTTCAAAGGCAAGGCTGTCCTCGGGCTCTGGCAGGCGGAAGTTGCGGTGCAGCAGGATATTGTCCTGATCATCGACCAGCAGTACGGGGATGTTGTGGTTGGCCTCGATGATGCGCAATAGGAAATCGACATCGGTCGTGCTTGTGCCGATGGGATTGCCGTTCTCGTCTTCCTCGGTACTACTGCCCATCGTTGCCAACTCTTGTGTCGCATCGGCCCATATCTCCATGCGCTCGCGCTCTTGTTCGGCCAGATCCTTCACCAGATTATTGGAAATGTAGAGGAACAAGGCCACGAGCAACAGGGAGATGGCCAGAAATACCACCTTCCAAATGCGGCGTGAATCATATATGTTGCGCAGGTTTGCCATGCGTTGCAAAGGTAGTATAAAATTAGGAATTAGGTATCAGGAAACAGGAATTATATGTCTCGCTGCAGGTCGTGCTCTATCCAGAGAGCCACGCTGTCGGCAGTGTTAGGGCCGATGACCTCGCTTGCGGCAGCCTTGACCTCGTCGAAGGCATTGCCCGTTGCGATGCTGTGGTCGGCGGCCTGCATCATGGCAATGTCGTTGCGGTTGTCGCCAAAGACGACGACCCTGTTGGCACCCACCTCTTGGGCGAGTTGTCGGATGGCCCTGGCCTTGCTGGTTCCGGCGGTGAAAATCTCGAGGTAGCCCTCGCTCTCGTCAAAGATATCATGATAGAGCATCACCGAGCAGGTGGGAACATTGGCGCGCAGGTCTTCGGCAATGGCCTTGAGCACGGCATACTTGTTCATCGAAAAGATGAGTAGTGCCTCGTCATCGTTGTGACGGTAGTCATTGTCGTCGAGGAAGAACTTTTTCAACGGCAAGTGTTGGCGTTCGTCAATAAAACGTTTCTCTTGAGCCGACAACGGCCCGTAGTGATGTGTGTGCAGAAGGCTGCTGCCATGGCGGCGGTAGATGAAAGGGTAAGCCGAGTGCCGGTCAAACACGTCGGCCACCGCATTGACTGTCGAATCATCAATGCCACGAGTGTGTTCATAAGCCCCTGTGACGGGATTCCACATCGCCGAGCCGCCTATGACAATGAATGGCAGCGTGGCGTGCACATCCTGCATCAGCGGCACCACGGTTGCTGGCGTGCGTGCTGTGGCAACAGAAAATAGGCCGCCCAACTCTTCGATGATGCGATTGAGCGTGTCCACTGTACCTGGCGAGAGCACTGACTCGTTATTGAGTAATGTCCCGTCAAGATCACTCACGTATAGTGTTTTGCCTGAATGACTCATCATAGCTCCCAAAATACTTCATTTGAGGTCCTTAAATCATCTGATGGCTGCGATGATGGGTGAGTAATCATCAAAACGGTTGAAGGGGATTTCGGGTTCTGTAGGCTGCCTGTAATCCTCAGAACTTTCGATGTTCTCCTCTTCGTAAATACTGACTTTTCTGATTCTATTGCCATCGTATGTGATTTTATACATCCCTGCGTAACCCATGTGTGCCCACCATTGAATAATGTAATTCTTTCCTCGATGATATCCTGAATGTGAACTGCCGTCCTCATAGATTTTAGAGGCAATACCATTCTTCAAGGTATAGACATATAGCATAAAGTCAGCCTCACAGGTTCCGGCCTTTACCCACAGTTCCGGCACACCGTCTTGAGTGATATCATAAAGGAAATAGCCGAACCAGCCATACTCGTCAGCATCAAAATGACTATAATAATTTCTCACGACATTGATATAAGACTGGCGGCTGTTCTCGATGAGTCGCTGATGCATCGCTTTCTCGATGGAGTCTTGTCGTTCTTGCTCGCGTTGTTGGGCGGCAGCTATCGAGTCCTGCCGGGCCTGCTCTTTCATGATGGCTAATTGTCGTTCCTGCTCAACTTGTTTCTGATGGTTGTCATACAACAGCCAGCCACCGATGCCGAGCAGGGCAATGATTCCGGCGACAAGTGCGGCAATAAGCCAAGTGTTGCTTTTGCGCTCAGGTTCTTCGTAATAGTAATACTCAATCGGCTGTTGCATGTTGGAGCCATTGGATTGTTGTCCAGTCTGTAGAGTGTTATGATTATTACTAACGGGCGCACCGCAGTGCGGACAGGTAGTAGCCTTGTCCGACACCAGATTACCACAGTTTTTACAAGCGATCAATGCCATGATAAATAATTTTTATTTAATGCTATGAGCTCTCTTGAGCAGAGATACACGATTCATACGGGCTTACCGTATTCCGGCTATGACGATGCAAAAATAAAAAGAATTTGATGGAAACACAAACAAGAAAGCCATATTGCAGTATCATTTTGCAAATGTGTCCATTCTCCTTGTATTTTTTTAATTGCAAATCACCCGTTTTTATGTTTTTGTTGTGTATCTTTGCCCAAGAGGAATATTAACTTTTTTATCAGATGAAAAATATGAAACAGACGATGCCTATTGATGGAAAGTTTGAGTTGATGAGCTTGCCCTATGCTCCAGATGCGCTGGAGCCTGTCATCAGTGCCGCAACGATTGGATTTCACCACGGCAAGCACTTGCTTACCTACGTGAACAACTTGAATGCCGCTTTGCCTGGCAGCGGTCTTGAGGGCTTGGCGCTCGAGGAGGTTGTGCTCAAGGCTCAAGGCGGAATGTTGAACAATGCGGGTCAGATTCTGAACCACAATCTGTATTTCTCACAGTTCAGGGCCCCAAAAGCCGATAATGTGCCCACAGGTCGCTTGGCTGAAGCTATTGATGCCGAGTTCGGGTCATTTGAGGCCTTTAAGGAAGCTTTTGCTAAGGCTGGAGCCACATTGTTCGGCTCAGGTTGGGCCTGGCTGAGTGCTGATGCCGATGGCAAACTGGTGATCACACAGGAGCCTAATGCTGCCAACCCGATTCAGCGCGGTCTGAACCCGCTGCTGACAATGGACGTGTGGGAGCACGCCTACTACCTTGACTACCAGAACCGCCGCCCCGATCACCTGGCCGTCTTGTGGCAGATCATCGATTGGGACGTGGTGGCTGCACGCTATCAAGAGTAACTGAAATAGTCGATGAAACGGGCATTTTTTGCCATTTTGGCTCTATTGTGCCTGATGGGTACGGTCGATGCCAAAGACAAGGTAAACAAGGAATGGCAGCGGGCCGTGCTCGCTGCTGTTGACTCGTTCCCCGATAGGGGTGGATACTACACGGGAAGCAAACCCAACGATCTGTTCCCCAAGACGACCTGGCGCGGATTGCACGATGCCTATCAGATGACAGACAACGATGAGCGCCCACGGTTTGACCCGATGCAGGCACAACCGTCATTCTGCTCCAGTGCCACCTACTCGGTGCTCATCAAGGCATTGCTCATCTGGGACACCAAGCACAAAATCAAGCGTGAGGCATGGATTAACATGAGACCCCGCGTGGGCATTGCCGACGAGTTTAACCCTGATGGGGTGGGGCAGGACGATGGCGAGGGCTTTTGGGGCCGCGCTAACGCCAATGGGCCTGGCTTGGGCGTGCTGGTGCATGAACTGGGTGCGGGCTACAGTTTCACGGCCTATCGTGGGGCCAAGAGTGAACGCAACAAGGAAACACCCGACGAACGCTATCTGACCGATGGAGAATGGTGCACACTTGACATTTGGAACCGTGCTGTGCCTGGTGACCTGATGAAAATCTTCTGGAACCGCAACGAGAGCCGTGGCAGTGACAGCGGTGCCATCATCGGCTGTAATGATGACAAGACCGCCGACCAGGAGGCAGGGCACAGCGTCATCTTCATGGGCTGCGAGGGCGACACTGTGGTTTACTGGTCCTCCAATGGCCCCGGTGCGCACCCAGAGCAGATGGGCTACAGCATCGGCCGCTGCCACAAGACCGCCATCCAGCGCGTCGTGTTCACCCGCATCACGCGCCCTGAGCGCTTCAACAACGCACGAAAAATGGCGCCGACCGATGTCAACGCCTATCTCAGTGACCTCAACGGTCATCATCATAGCACTACTGCCGAGATGCTCCGTCAGTTAGGAATTAGGTGATAGTTATGAGTTAGAAGTTGTGCGGATGCTCACGCCTGACGTCTAACTCATAACCAGAAAACTATTCGTTGATGTGGACTTTTCCGCTGCCGGCGATATCCTCGTTGTGTGAACCGATTTTACCACGCAGAATCACGTCACCCGAGCCAGCGATTTCGGTCTTGACATTTTCCACATCCAGGTTGTTGAGGATGATGTCGCCCGAGCCGGCAATCTCATTATTGATGTTCTTGCAGGTCAGTCTGGCGATATCAATGTTGCCCGATCCAGCGATTTCGTTCTTTACCTTGTTGGCTTGAACGATACCCAAGGTGATTTTGCCTGAGCCGGCAATCTCGTTGTTGAGATTATCGCATGTCAATTGTGCCAAGGTGATTTCGCCCGAACCTGCCAATTCAAGCTTAATGTTATTGACATTCAGTGCTTTGGGTGCGGTTACCTTGCCCGATCCTGCTAAATCGATGCCATCGATTACCGGTGCCGTCACAAACACCTGCAGTCCGTCGAATGTTCCGCTGGGCTCATTCTTGCGATGGTCGATGTAGAGGCTTCCATCCTTGACATAGATGGTCATTTTGCCGAGTTGCTCGGGCGTTCCTTTAACCAGAACTGTGTAGCCCTCGCCCTGCTCGTAGAAGACATTGAAGGGACCAGCTACATTCAGATCGTCGAATGTTGCCATTTCGGTCACCTGGTCCACCTGTTGCACTTGGGTGGGGGTATTATTGGTGTGGCCGTCGCCAAATGACCAGTCTTTATCTCCGATTTTCACATGCATGCATGACGTCATCGTCATTACCACAAGAGCCATAAGGCTCATCAACATCATTTTTTTCATAACTGTTTTCTTTTTACGTTTTTGTTGTTCGTTCATATCTTAGACGCACAACAACTTCAAAAAGTTTCAGATTTTTCAAAAAAATCGCCTCAGGGCGATTTTTTATTTTTGTTTCTATGGCAGTGTGCGAACCGGGAAGTTAAAATAGGTGTCGGGGAAAGGCTCGTTGTTGAGTCGGAAGTGCCACCACTCGTTGTCCAGGGGGAGAAATCCGTGACGCATCATAGCCGAGCGCAACACCATGCGGTTGTAGAACTGCTCGCTGGTGAAGGTGGGTATCGTCTGCACGAACTCAAGCGTCTCGGGGTTTCCGCCGCCATAGTCAGGATGACTTTCTGGTCCAAACCAGTCGAAAGTGCCTCCCATGTCCAATTCCTTGCCCGTTGCCATGTCAAACAGCGTCAGGTCAACAGTCGAGCCGCGTGAGTGTCCGCTTTTCGTGGCGATGTAATCGCCTTCAAACACCTGCTTCTTGGTCAGATTGGGATAGAAATAGGCCTTGGTCACCGTGTCGGTCTCATCATGCGACCAGCGCACGAAATGGTCCACGGCACGTTGGGGACGGTAGGCATCATAGATTTTCAGCCTGTAGCCGTGCTGCTTGAGATCGTCACTGACGGCGCGCAGACTGTCGGCTGCCTGCCTGGTCATGAGCGCCACAGGCTCCTCATAGCCGTCGATACGACTGCCCACAAAATTGTAGGTGCTGAAGTAGCGTATTTCCAGGATGGCATCGGGAACGACATCGGTGATGTTGACAAACTGGCTAGAGTCCATGGTCTTATCCTTGGCTCTTGCTGCTTTTTGGGCACTAACGTTGTCCGTGAACAGGCCACAAGCCGTCAACAGAACGGCTGCAAATAATAGTCTATACTTTTTCATCGGTCTCAGTTTAAAAACAATGTGACCGCAAAAGTAAGCATTTTTTTCAAACAATCAGTTTTAAACACCCACAATGGACAATCAGAGCTGCGTTTTTATCATCTGGAGATGACGCAGCGTCAATCCTGAGCGCCTTTATGCTTGACTTTGCGGGTGTAGGTTTTCTTGGAGCGGTGCACGCGATTAGTTGAGTGGAAACCTGGTCCGAGCACTTCTTGCTCACCCTCGCGGTTGCCACGACGCATGGCCTTGATCACGTCGTCAAGCCTGGATTTCTGTTTTTTCTTTTTCATGATATCAAATCAGTCACAAATACTGTGCCAATTCATTTTTTGGCATTAAATTTGCAGTTAAAACTTGAAAATAGCAATCAATTAAAGAGAAAGGAGTTGAACTATGTCATGCTTTAGAGTATTATTATCGATTATATTCCCGCCGTTGGCTGTGTTGGACAAAGGCTGTGGTTCGGTGCTGATTGTGACGATACTCACATGTGCCGGTTGGATTCCTGGTGTGATAGGCGCTCTGGTGATACTCAATAACAGTAATAAGCCGAGTGTGCCTTACAACAACCAACCGCAATACCCTGTGAACTATCCGCCGCAGAACAATCAAACGCGTTGCCAGTACTGAGGGCGGATTCCTAACAGGTAAACGGTATCTCTATCAAAGCATGCTCCACTTTCCATACTTCTCATCTTAAATCAGCAGATGAGTTATAATACTTTTTGATGACCTTGCGCTTCGGCGCGAGGTCTATTTTGTTATGTCAATACTTGAGGAACAGCAATTGTTAAAAAAAAACAATGGGGCAAAAAAAATGGCTGGAATTTTGCCAGTTCGTCAAGTTACCGTAACTTTGCATAAAATTTGAATATATTTACCTTTTTTGAGGTGGTTCAGGTTTTGAAACAGGATACTAAAAGTTTAACCTAAATAATTGATATACAATGGAATTACCATTTGCTGAATCTTGGAAAATCAAGATGATTGAGCCTCTTCGCAAGAGCACTCGTGCCGAGCGTGAGCAATGGCTCAAAGAAGCCCACAACAACGTTTTCATGCTTAAAGCTGAGCAGGTTTACATCGACTGCTTGACCGACTCGGGCACAGGCGCGATGAGTGATCGCCAGTGGGCTGAGATGATGCTGGGTGACGAGAGTTACGCCGGTGCCACCTCGTTCTACAAGTTCGAGAGCGTTGTGCAACGCATCTTCGGCTTCAAGTATGTCATCCCCACGCACCAGGGCCGTGCTGCCGAGAACGTGCTGTTCTCCTATCTGGTGAAGGAGGGTAACGTGATTCCCGGAAACGCACACTTCGACACCACCAAGGGTCACATTGAGGCCCGTAAGGCCAAGGCCATCGACGTCACTATCGACGAGGCCAAGGACACCCAGCTTGAAATCCCCTTCAAGGGCAACGTTTCGCTCGAGAAGTTGGAGAAGGTCCTCAAGGAGAATGAGGGCAACGTTCCCTTCATGGTTCTTACCGTGACCAACAACACCGTTGGCGGTCAGCCCGTGTCCATGAAGAACATCAAGGAGACCTGCGAGTTGTGCCACAAGTATGGCGTGCCCGTGGTGATGGACAGCGCCCGCTTCGCCGAGAACTCCTACTTTATCAAGACCCGCGAGGAAGGCTACGCCGACAAGACCATTAAGGAGATAGCCCGCGAGATGTACTCCTACGTTGACGCCATGACGATGTCGGCCAAGAAGGACGGCGTTGTGAACATGGGCGGTTTCATCGCCACCAACAACGAAGAGTGGTATGAGGGTGCCAAGCTGTTCTGTATCCCCTTCGAGGGCTTTATCACCTATGGTGGTATGAACGGCCGCGACCTGAACGCCCTGGCAGTCGGTCTGGACGAGAACACCGAGTTTGACATGCTCGAGACCCGCATCCACCAGGTTCAATACTTGGCAAAGAAACTCGACGAGTACGGCATTCCTTATCAGCGTCCCGTGGGTGGTCACGCCCTGTTCATCGACGCCGACAAGGTGCTGTGCAACGTTCCCAAGGAAGAGTTCCCCGCTCAGACCCTGACTTGCGAGCTCTATCTTGAGGCTGGCATCCGTGGTTGCGAAATTGGCTACATCCTGGCCGACCGTGACCCCGTGACCCGCGAGAACCGTTTCGGTGGCCTCGACCTGTTGCGTCTGTGCATCGCCCGCCGCGTTTACACCGACAACCACATGAACGTGATTGCCGCTGCATTGAAGAACGTCTATGACCGTCGTGACGAGATCACGCGCGGTGTCGCCATCGAGTGGGAAGCTCCCCTGATGCGCCACTTCACCGTGAAGCTCAAACGACTGGGCTAAATAAAACTCAATACCATTAACTAAACCTTTATGAATGAAAACGGTGGGGGTACCCACCGTTTTTTTGCGTTGCTTCGAAGTCGGAGCCGAAAATGAAATGAAAGAGGGCGAGCTTGAGCCCGCCCTCGATTAAAGTTGTTCTCAAGAATTGTTATTTCTCGAGTTCTTTCTTGATGCGCTCGGTGAGCATGGGAACAATCTTGTGGAGGTCACCAACGATACCCAGGTCTGCCACACTGAAGATGGGGGCAAACTTGTCCTTGTTGATGGCGATGATGAAATCGCTCTCCTCCATACCGGCGAGGTGCTGGATGGCACCGCTGATACCGCAAGCCATGTAGAGGTTGGG
>JAEEGI010001504.1_pt1 | contig 58040 bp, 52 predicted proteins | sample 8958751 | NCBI WGS metagenome assembly JAEEGI01 (sample SAMN16246545, study PRJNA631951) | gut metagenome | biome: gut microbiome; feature: rumen; material: KS-attached | host: Bos | place: Iran: Karaj | collected 2018-10
GACGAAGGCATACCGGCGCGGAACGCAATATACCCGGTGGTGCCGGTATAGTAGGAGAAACTCACCTCCACATTCTGCCATGCATTGGCTGTCAGCACCGTGTCGAAGACTTCCACAGGCGTGAACGTCAGCGTGTCGGTTGGGTCGGTCATCACGCCAATCTCCAAGCTGCCTGGCCTATTGCTGCTGCGCATTCTGAAGCTAAGGGTCAGGCTGGGTATTCCCTGCATCTGCGGCAGGACGGCAAACTGTGGGGTACTATTATCCTGTGGGAAAAAACTGAAAATATTGTTGCCTGACGAACGCTCCACGCGCAGCCAGTTCTCTCTACTGTAGGCAATGAGAGTCCAGCATCTTATGCCGTGGAAATTCTCCATTGTGGGGTAATCCTCAAAATCCTCGACAAATGGAAGGTCGTATGGCATAATCACATCGCACGGGGTGGTAAACGTCCTGCTGGCATAGGCACTGGTGGCAGACGAATCGCAAACTGTCCTCACGCGGAAAGTGTAGTCGGTGGCAGTAGTGAGCGAGTTGAGCGTTACCATCGTGGCTGTGGTGAGGCCACTATCCACTATCAGTCCATCGGAATATAGCTCCCACTCATACCCCATGGCACCGCTTACACTGTCCCAGCTCAGTAGGGCAGTGTGTGGCCCCACACTGTCAGCGGTGACGGCCATCGGGCGGCGGCAGTTACCGGGTGTGTATACGAATGTCACCGAAGGAAGCACCTGTGGCGAATTGACCAACCAGCTGTCGATGACATGCTGCGCGTTGGCATTGCGGCAAGTGACGGAATGGTATCCTGTCGAGCAGACGCAGAAAATATTATCGTATGTCATGAAACCTCCATCCTGCCCCAATCCGCGGAATGAGAGCAGCAGATTGCCACCCATGTAGGGAAAAGCTGTGTCGAGAGTGATAGTCCATAAACTGTCGCGGATGGCGACTGAACCGGTCCATACGAGCCGCATAGCACTGGTACGAACCCACGCGAGGGGCTGGGTAGCAGTGTCGGCCACCTCCTCCATGCGCAGCAGAAAAGTCTCGGGAAAATCCAGCGAGTCGCTCATGGCATAGAAGGTAATCTGCGTAATCGTTCCGCCAGCCATCTCGTTCACACGCGAAGCAGGGTATATGAACTCGTTCTCAAAGCCCCAGTCAGCATATACGGTGTTGATGGGAACATAACGTTGTGCATGGGTCCATGGCAGACACACATCCAGCGTGTCAGCCCAAGCTGAAGGCACTGCAAACAGCAGAATGGCTGCAACCAGCGATAGTTTCTTCTTCATGATTATTAATGATTGTTTTTGTTGGTTATATAACGAAAATATGTCATAAAAATTGCCCTGATAATAGTTCTTGATTGCTTGATTGTTTGAGTATTTTTCACTCAAGCATTAACGTTGTACAAAGTGAGAGCAGAGGGAGCTTGCTCACTATGCCGAGCCAAAACAACGTCACGAAGTAACACATTCAAGCAATCAAGAATTGCTATTTCACCCCCATTAGAGCCATTTCCCGCACGAAAAGTGACAAGGGGGAGTGATTTTTTTTTCTTCACTTGGAGAGACTGGCTCTATTAGCCATGTAGGATTGGTTGTTGTCTTCGGAAAGGGTTGGGGTTATTTGATGAGTTTCTTTATCTGCTTTTCGGTGGCGTATGGATGGAGGTTGGCGAGGTGGTCGTACATGCGGTTGAAGGACTCCTCGGGTGTGCGGTTGCACTGGCAAGCATCGCGGCCAAGAAGCCTTTCGGGAGTGGTGAGTAGCGACCAACCAAATCCATACTCACGACCGTGCTTGTCGGTAGGATAGACAAAATCCTCGGTGACGATGAGACAATCCATCTGCATGCGGCAGATGATGGCATCGAATCGGCTGCGCATGTTGCGCCCCGTGAGGTTGCAGGTGGCACGCAGGTCGCGGGCAATCATATTGCCGTGTTCACGCAAAGTGGTCAAGATAATGCCTTCAGTACTGTCCTGTTCGGGCACAGGATGCTGGCTGCGACGCCAGTTGTAGAGGTCTGGCCACCAGTCTTGGCTGACGAAGCCTGCCTTTCCGGAGAAGAATTTACCGTAGACGCATCGTCCTTCGGTCACGACGGCACTTTTCCACTCCCATAGAGGCCATTCCCATGAGCCATCGTTGAACCGGGTGTAGCGGCACTCCGGGGACATCATCTCCTCGGCACAGAAGCCAGGGATACCGCTGTCCAATAGCGGCAGGAAGCCCAGCTGCTGGATGCACTCCATCAGCTCGGGGCAGGAATGGATGCAACCATTCATCATGTTGCGCGTCTGTAGGTTGCGGAAATAATCTATGAAGAAATCGCCCATATCTTGTGTGTTGTATTATTGTATGTTTTGTTGTTCTCTCGGATGGATAGGTGTGGTTTTAGGGACAGTGGTGGGTTGTGGCAGAAATGGATTTATCGGTGTTCCACAATGTCCACTAATTGAAGGTTGATAGATGTGTTTGTATAAGGCAATATCTCGCATCTGAGATGGATTAGCCCAAGGTTGTCATCCCATTGTGTGACGGTTCTCCACTCTTCGCCTTTGTGTTTTGCGACACCCTGGACAATGACATATTCTCCACATGTGACTTTCATCCGGTATAAGAGTAGTATCGTCTTGTCGAGGAAATCGGCGTGGCCAAAGAAAGCCCGGCGGTATTTGCTTCCACATTTGGCCGGACGTTTTAGCTCCGGAAAGGGGAAATACTCAAGTATGGAGAGCGTGCTCCAACGTGGCGGGTGCAGCCATATCTGATTCTCATTCTCGATAAAACCTGTGCTTTCAATGTTCTGTCGATATGGCCATGCGGCGGCAAGGCTGTCCTTGTTTAATACCTGTTGCGATTTGCCGTTGTGCCAGTTGTGGTAGGCGTAGAAAAGCTGCCGTTGCGAGACATCGGCCTCCCATGTGCTGTCCGTTGTCCACATACTGAGGTAGAATTCATTTGTATCTGAGGAATCGCGATATTGCACTTGGTAAATAAACTCGCGGTAAGGGGTGTAAACACTTTGTGCCCCGGCAATGAAGGGGAAGAGGAATAGGCATACTATCAGCGTATTCTTCATTTGTCGGCTTCTTTTGACATGTGAGAGTATAACATTGTTTGTTTTCAGCCAGTGCCTGTCGCTGGGTTTCGGAGAGCTGCCGCCCTCATTTGTTCTATTCAAAATAAAATAACGCTGCCCGTCCCTAATTATTGTGCAGGAGTGGGCAGCGTATATAGCGTTGATGATTTACTTTGCCTTAGCGAGGGCAGCGCCGGCGTTCCAGGCTTTGCCAACCTGCTCGCCAGTGACATAGTAGCCGTTCTGGAACTGGTCGAAGATAAGAGCGTTGAGTTTCAGCGGGTCTACCTTTCCGTTCTCGGCGAGGACGCTCTCTTCGGCGGCTACGTTGACAATCTTGCCCACGATGCAGTATATGTTCTCGGTCTGCACCACTTCGGCAAGCTCGCACTCCATAGTGACGGGGAACTCGTCGACGATAGGGGCGTTGACACGGTTGCTGCGGATGGCGTGGTAGCCTGTACGCTCGAACTTGTCGGGAGTTTTGTTGCCAGTGGCAATGCCGAAGTAATCGGCCACGTCCATGTGGTCACGGTCGGCGATGCCGACAGTGAAGGCTTTTGAGACGAGGATGTTCTGCGTGGTCTTGTGGCCTTCGCTGATGAAGAGGGCTATCTTGTCCATGCCGCAAATCATACCCCAAGCAGCGTTCATTACATTGACTCGGCCACTCTCGTCGTAGGCGGCCACCATAAGTACCGACATCGGATATACCGCCGGCATGATTCCAAGGTCTTTTTTCATAGTGTAGTGTGTTTTATTATGTTTGTGAATGATTATTATTGACTTTGTATTTGAGGATCAGCAACAGACTCTTGAGTTGCGCAGCGACTGGCGGGTAGTCTCTTCGTGGTAGAAGTAGTTGGCCACCACGGGAGGTTTGGCGTGCTGGGCGGTCTCGGCGATGGGGAACCTGGCGTAGGCCTTGAGGGGGTCGGTGAGCTCGCTGTCGCGCTTGAAGGTCTCGTCCTCGGCCCTGAAGTCGGTGTCGAACTCGTCTTTGCCCTTGTGCCAGAGCTCGTGGTCGAGGGGCAGCTCGGTAGTGCGTTTGCCGAAGGTGGTCATGTACTCGTAGTGCGGTGTGTTGGTGGCGCGGCGGTCGCACGTCTGACGGCGACGAAGTCTATCTGTTGAGAAGTGCGTACTGACTATTTCTTGACATATTCCATCACGCCATTGTTGCCACCGTGGCCGAATACTTGCTCTCCGCCTTTGTCGACCTTCAGGGTATTACCCGAGATTTCGTATTTGAACTCGAACTCCCTTGCAGGCTCACTCATATCAGGTTCGTTGTAGGTGAAATCGCTGTCCTCGGAATTCATCACTCCGTTACGACGCAGCGTGAGTTTGAGCGTGTTGCCATCGATGGTGTAAGGGCCAGTCAGGCTGATGCCATAGTGCCAAGTGCCGCCTTCGGGATAGGTGTCGTAGCAGGTGAAAAACAACGACATTGTACCGTCTGCCTTGAACGACATGGTTTCTGTGTACTGACGGACAATCGCAGACTGTGTTTCATGATACTCCCACGTCCCCACGATGGCAGGAGATTGATTGTTTTCGGTTTCGTTTTCTTTCTCGCCGCACGAGGCGAATGTCATAATGGCCGCAGCCACGAACATCATAAGGAATCTTGTTGTCTTCATATTGAATATTATTTGAGGGTTAGTTTTTTTCATAATATTATACATGATTATAGTGTCGGGTCCCGCGCTGCAGCGCGAGGCCGCAACTACTAACACATGTTACTCCTTGTGCCAGCGCTTGAGCTGGGGGAAGTACTGGCGGAGCTGCTCACGGTACTCATCGGCAGTGAGGTGCTGGCCGGTGTTCTTGTTGAACTCATCGACGAACTGGACGCAGAAGTCTATCATCTGTTCCATGGTGCAGTCCTGAGTAAACTTGCCGTCGGCAAAGCAGTACTTGCAGTAGTCGGGGTTGTCACTCACGACCTCGTCGGTCAGCGGCATGCCGCAGCTTTGGCAATAGCGCTGCTTGGGGGCGCCGGGCTTGCGCTGCAGGACGGCATAGACCTTGGCCATGATGTCGGCGGCGCGGAGGTGGTAGTTGGTGAGCATCTCGTCGGGGGTGCCGCTCTCGCCAAACTTATCGTCCACGGCCACGTACTCCATGGGTGTGGGGCAGTGGAGGGCGAGGGTCTGGGCCACGCTGTCGCCGAGGCCGCCGTTGAAGAGGTGCTCCTCGCAGGTGACTACGGCGCCAGTCTTCTTGGCGCTGGCCACGATGGCCTCCACGTCGAGCGGCTTGATGGTGTGGATGTTGATGACCTCGCAGCTGATGCCGACCTTTTCGAGCATCTCGGCGGCCTGCAGGGCTTCCCACACAAGGTGGCCACAGGCGAAGAGGGTCACGTCCGTGCCCTCGCTCAGCAGCTGGGCCTTGCCTATCTCGAATTTTTCTCCTTCGGGCAGGAAGCAGGGCATCTTGCTACGTCCGAGGCGCAGATACACGGGTCCGACATGCTCGGCGGCGGCCAGCGTGGCGGCCTTGGCCTGGTTGAAGTCGGCGGGTACGAGCACGGTCATGTTGGGCAGCACTTTCATCAGGGCGATGTCCTCCATGGTCTGGTGCGTGGCACCGTCCTCGCCGAGCGAAATGCCGGCGTGCGAACCGCATATTTTCACATTCTTGTTGCTGTAGCACAGCACTTGTCGTATCTGGTCGTAGACGCGGCCGGTGACGAACTCGGCAAAGCCCCCGATGAAGGGCACCTTGCCGCAGAGGCTCAGACCAGCGGCGATGCCGACCATATTGGCCTCGGCGATGCCGCACTGGATAAAGCGCTCGGGGAATTCCTTGGCGAAGCCGTCCATCTTGACGCTGCCTTTCACGTCGGCGCTCAGGGCGACGACATTCTCGTTATGCTTGCCAGCTTCTATCAGGCCTTCGCCCATGCCGGCGCGCAGCTCTTTTTGTGATTTGATTTCGTAGTGGGTCATAATGTTATTGTTTTATTTGTTATTTTATATCAATAATATTCACGAATATACAGATATGCCTTTGAGAAGAGATTCTCATCTTTGTGTAGCTTGTATTTCAATAAAGTCTTGCGCAAGGCTTTCTGGACCTCACGCTCACCAGCATTTGTTGTCTGCCACCCCGGGAAACGGACAATCTTCACTATGCTGTCGATGTCTGCCACTATACGACCTACCACTGCTGGTGTATCCTCTGTGCGCAACTCCATAAACAATTCGGTGAGCGCTTCTTTGCCAGTCTTGCGTACCTCGGTATCGGCTTCCATCTTCTCTGCCTGCAAGGTCTCACGGGCTATCTGACACAGTTCTTTGATGAACTCGATGCTTGTTATCAATCCCTGTTCTGCCTTGTCGCGCAATGCTTCCAACCGTTTACTTAGCTCAATGAAGATGGGTTTGTCGGCGTGTTTCTTGAAACGCTTAATCAACTCACGTTCCATGCGCTTAGCGGCCTTCATGTCTTTCTTGTCCATCAGCGCTGACACCATGGCTTTGTCGAGCACAACCTCTTCCATATCGGTATGGATACCTTCCACGTGGATGTTCTCGTACATGATACGCTTGGTCTGGGCACCCATAGAGAGCCATATCAGTTTGCCAAGGGCTTCAGGGCCGGAGGGCTTGACCGACTGATAGACATTCGACAGCCATTTGTAGTCGCTGCGGTAGGGCTCCAATGACGGGTCGGGTGAGAGCGACTCCCAGATATTGGCCAACCGGCGATAGTCGGCAGCGAAGGCATCGCGTTTTTCGTTGGTATCAATGGCGTTTTGAGCTGCCTGCAGGCCGTCGAAGCCATCAATGGTGCGGTCGACACCCGCGAAATGTGCCAATGTCTCTTCCATCGCTTTGGGCAGTTCCTCGATAAGGGCGTTGAGATTGGTGATAACCTTGCTCATCACCTCCTCATCAAACTCCAAGGCCTTGGCGGCATCGTCGAACACGCCGAAATAGTCCACTATGCGGCCAAAGGTCTTGTTGGGAAACTTGCGGTTGGTGCGGCAGATGGCCTGCAGCAGCGTGTGGTCTTTCAGCGCCTTGTCGAGGTACATCGTCTGTAGGATGGGCGAGTCAAAACCCGTCAGCAGCTTGGCGGTGACTATCAAGAATTTCAGTTCCGACTCCGGCTTGTTGAACTTCTCAATCAATTTCTCCTGCTCGTCTTTGGTGAGGCTGTAGAGTCGTTTCAGCTCTTCGTCTCCCTTGCCCGAAGTGGAGATAACCACCGCTGAGGCCGAATCGGGGAAGTATTTGTTCAGCTCCATCTTGTATAGATGGCAGGCTTCGCGGTCTGGCGTCACAATCATCGCCTTGAAGCCTTGCGGCTCCACCTTGTCGCGATAGTGTTGAGCGATGTCTTTGCAGATGGTGGTGATACGGTCGGGCGACTTAAGGAACTCCAGCATCTTGGCGGCTTTGTTGGAGAGGGTTATCTTGGCATCTTCATCCAGTTCGTTGGTGATGCGTTCAAATTCCTCGTCCACCTTCTCGCGGTCTATGTGTATGTCTAGCAGGCGTGGTTCGAAATGCAGCGGCAGGATAGCCTCGTCGCGCAGGGCATCCTCGAACGAGTAACGGCTCATATATCCACCCTTGTCCTCGGTGGCTCCGAAGGTCCAAAAGGTGTTGTGCTCCGACTTGTTGATAGGGGTACCTGTCAGTCCAAAGAAGAAAGCATTAGGCAGTGCGGCACGCATACGCTGACCGAGGTCGCCCTCCTGGGTGCGATGCGCCTCGTCAACCATCACGATGATATTGTCGCGACGGTTGATATTGGGTTTGGCATCTTTGAATTTGAAGATGGTGGTGATGATGATATAGCGTGAGTCGTTCTCCAGATAGCTGTTCAGCGTCTCTATGTCCTCGGTGGACATCACGTTGGGAGCCTCTTTGAAGACGTTCTGTGTCTGCGAGTCGAGGTCTATGCGGTCCACCACAATCATCACTGTGGGGTTCCTCAGTGCCTGCAGTCGGCGCATCTTCTGTGCTGCGAAGAGCATCAGCAGCGACTTACCCGAGCCTTGGAAGTGCCAAATCAGGCCCTTCTTGATTTTGTTCTCGAGCACACGCTCCACTATTTTGTTGGCTCCTTCATATTGCTGATAGCGGCATACCACCTTGGTACGCTGGCGACTCTTGTTGGTGGTGTAGGTGGTGAAGTTGTATAGTATGTCGAGCAGTGTCTTTGGGGCGAGCAGTTGCTTCAGTTCGGCGGCTACAGCCTCCAATCCAGGCAGCTCGGCTTCCTCGGCACCTTCGTTCAGTCGCCAGGCAGCCCAGAACTCCAGCGGTGTGCGCACGGCACCATAGAAAAGATTCTTTCCTTCGGTGGCGAAGCTGAGCACGTTGGACACGAAAAGCTCGGGCACACTATTCTCGTAGCCGTCGTGGATGTCGGAGGCGGCATCGAGCCACGAGACGGCAGGACGCACTGGTGTCTTGGTCTCACCCACCACCAGTGGCAGGCCGTTCACGAACATCACCACGTCGGGACGCTTGGTCTCGCGGTTGCGGACACTGAACTGGTTGACCAGCCAGAAGCTGTTGTTGGCGATATGATCAAAATCTATCAGGCGTACCGGCACGTGAGCGTAGTTCTTGCCGAAAGGCATCGACATCTCACCGCGCAGCCACTTGGCAAACTCCTCGTTGGCACGCACCAGACCCGTGCTGTTGACCGACAACAAGATAGAACGCAGTTTGTATATCACCTCGTCGGCCCTGTCAGGCTGAGACTTGATCTCGGGGTTAAGACGGATAAGGGCATCCTTCACCTCCGTCTCCACCATCACCTCGGTGATCTCTCGACGAAGCTCCGACGAAGGCGTGTATATCCACTGCGCACCGTAAGGAGTAGAATCTTCGTGTACCGACTCGGTATCATTCAGATTGACCCCCGTCATCGTCATAATGACGAAGTTCTCCACTGCATTTATTTCGTTGAAGGACATGATTATTTCTTTTTTAATTTTGGAGTATTAGAGTCTGGTTTTTTGTTAGGTTCATCTACTTTTATTGTTAATGGCATAGGGAAATCTACACCTACTAGCAACGCTTCACCTTCTCCTAAAATTGGCAAAAAAGACAAACTGCTTCTATTGGCTGATGATGCAGCACTTTCTACTGCTTTTTTGTCTTGCTCGTTTATCAACCTATGAACGATAAACGTACCCATTTGACTAAGGGTTCCTAACGGAATGTCTCGAGGCATTTGTGTGGCAATACACAAAAATAATCCATATTTTCTCGATTCCTTTGAAATTTGCTCAAATGCATCAAGAGGTTTTGCTGAAAAATATTCATCTGCGATTGATTTATTCAAGAATTGATGCGCTTCATCTATAAAAACAATTAAAGCTTTTTCTTTGTATTTGCCTTCTCTTGCTTCAGTCAGAAGCATTTTCCCTATTGCATTTACAAGTATCTCTCTGACTTGATAATCAAAACTTACTTTAGAAAAATCTAACCTTAAAATGCTCTTTTTGGCATTGTTGATGTGATTAATAATCTCTTCTGCCAAATCTTTAGAATTAGGAATAGTAGATCTTCTAAAACCAAAAATCTGGTTATACTCACTTGTTGACATTATATTATTGACTCGTGAGATTAAGCTAACGCAATTTGAAACATCATTCTCGACACGATTGCCCCATACTCCTGGATTATCCCAAACACATTCGTATGTTATTTGTTGTGCTAACAACTCAAAATCAAAATCGCATGTGTTAGTTTCTATTCTAGCAGTGTTTCTATATCTAAACACGTCAAAATTTCTCCTTGGTTTTTGACATTTGAAAATGTTTTTAGATATCACCTGACCATTGTTGTCTTTAGGATAATATTCAGATAATGCGCCATCAGTATCTATCTTTGACATTTTTAGAGATCTAATGGCTTCCATTAACTTAGGAACCTGCGTTTTAGATGAAGGATGTAGTAGATAATATAGTTCATCAATTGTTAGTTTTTTATAGTCAAAGATATACTCCCCAGTCCCAAGTTCTATAGAAGTCATATCATCACTAATTGAACTATATTCTCCTGTAGCATCAATTAGTATGCATTTATTGTTAGTAAAAGTAGAGGTCAGTTCCAATAGTTTAGCGACAGTCCAACTCTTTCCACCACCAGTGGTACCTAAAACCGCACAATGTCTTCCAAATAAAGAATTCAGAGAGATATTGCAAATCGCATTATTAGAAGTTAGTTTCCCTATTGGTGCAAAAGGTACATCAGTGTCAGTTGGTTTTATTCCAAAATTCGAAATGTAAGCTCCAATTTGTTCGTCGGAGCAAGAATAGACTTTTGCTCCAATAGCAGGATAACGCGAAATTGTTTTTATAATAGTTTCCGGCTGATATACACTAAACAAAGCTAAAAGTTCAATTTTTGCAATGGGATGGAAATCGGTGTCATCCATGTGGATTTTTTGATCTGTAATTTCCGTTTTTTCTCCTTGAGGTATATTTAATTCAAACAATCTTCCCAAAAAACCATATTCCACACCTTCTATTACAACAAAACAGCCAACGGTTCCTCCATAATACAGCTGTCCATTGTTATAAAACGTATGCAACAATTTTGCTGTTGGAACTTGTACACGAACATATTGTGGAGTAACCTCACAAACGTATCCGAGAAATTTTGTATGATCAAATGGATGCATTCTCAAAAGGATTATTATAAGAATTATTCATTGGTAAATGCTCTACAAAAGCTTTGAATTTAGAAAACAAAATAGACACGTTGGGCCTAACGACTAGATTCTCATCCAAATAATCAGGAACTAACGCTGATACTATACCACTATCTACCCACTTGCCTTCTTTTTCAGTTTGGCCATAACATACTATCAAAATATGTAAATTGTGGTTTTGCAGCGAAGCTTCTTTAATTACGTTCTGAATATGTTTATCTTTAAAACCAAATCCAACGACTATTAACAATGTGTTCTCCTTCCGAAGTGTTTGCTGGAAATGAGACATCATTTCAAAATAGGGTTGGTCGTAGCTACTTTCATATTTTTCACTCGCGGGATATATAATGCACGGATTTTCGGATTTCTCTTTTTGTAAGATTTGTCCCATGGCATTTTTCTCCCAATCGATGCTTCCATGCAGTTTAAATAGTTGAAATACATTTGGAACAAAGCTTTCTTCTTGCTTAATTCTTGTATGTTCACGGAATACAATATCAAAATCGAAATTAGTTCCATTAAATACTCTTGGATAAGATAAAGAAAAGCCATCAATTATCACATAATTCATTCGGCGTGCTGCCTGTTCAAATAATGTGTCATAGTTTGTCGTGTACAACTGCAACCGCGGTTCGCTTGGCTTTCGAGCAGTAAGTTTTCTTATAAAATCTTGATGATGTTGATTCGTTTCATCTAGATCTAATTCGCAAGCAGTAGCAATTTTGTTTTCTAATTTTTTGCGTAAATTTTTACCATCATCCTTGTCAAGAATCTCTCCATTCAATTTTTCATATAGAATCGTAAAAGATAAAAAGTCTTCTATGTTTTTATCTTGTAAAATTTGTGTGCATTTATCTTTTAAAGTCCCATCAGTTGATGTAAAAACATTGGCAATTTTGTTTATTTCATCCTCGTAGCTTTCCCATAATTCGGTACGTGTTTTCCCGCCATGGTCTCCGTTTTCCATAGAGGTCCCTGCAGCGGTAAGTACAGCAATGTTCCTGAAATGGCTCATGTATCGAGACAAATCTTCTGCCATTGATTTGAAAGCATGTTCTTTTGCTTTTTCTTGCACATTGTCGTCCGCTTTCTTCTCTTGCATTTGATCGTTTACATACCATTGCTCATCATCATAAGCAACCGATGTGTTTTGAGTTTTATATAAATACACTCTGTCCATGTCTAGAAAACCTTGTTAATTAATTCCTGCTTTATTTGTTGAGAAAGAGTGATTTGCTCTCGGACTCTCTTTTCTTGATTTATTATGTTTCCAATAATGTTCACAATCTCATTTTGTTCTTTTTTTGATGGTAAAAATAACTCATAGTCAGAAATAATTTCGTGTGAAACACGAGGCATTTTGGTGCCAAAAGATTTGTCAACAATGTAATCCAAAAATGCTTTTGAATGCAATACATTCAGAATGTACTCTTTGGAAGTGTTGGGTTCGGTGCTGTAAACTATTATTTCTGTTGAGCATATACCATCGAAATCTGAAATAATACATTTGTCTAGATATGGTCTTAATTTACCATATAACAAAGCACCCTTATGAAAAATGTAGCTGTCAGCGAGTACTTCATTGGCTTCGCCATACTGTGAACTATAATAAACACCGCTTTCTATGTGTTCTAGACCAAGATATTTATCATAATAATGAGGTGCTTTACTTTTCCTTTTATTGACAATCAAACAATCGGCAAGTTTGGCATTTGCTTGTTTCGATGTGTGTAGTTCAAAAGTTAGTTTTCTGTATTCTTCTACCTTTTCCAGTTCCATCTTCTCTTTCTCAATCATCTCGTCGGCGGCCCAGAGGAGGGCGGCTAAGCGTTTCTGTTCGGGTTTGGGCGGAAGGAGGAATTCGTAATCGGCAATGTCTTTCCAATTAATATATGGATTGACTGAGCCTCTTGAATTGGTGACGGAATATTCCGTAAAAGACTTACTCAGCATTAGATGAACTAACAAAACAGGTTCTATCAATTCTTCCTTTGCCTTTATTACAAAAGTGGTATTTGCAGTTATGCCATCAAAATCAGCGATAGCAACCTTCTTGAGGTATGTCCTCCTTGAGCCATAGAGGATATCACCCTTATGGAATCTTCGAATAAAAGCTGGTCCTAAATATCCATCACCCACAGTGCCCCATTTCCGAATATGGATATCTTCAGAATCCATATGTTCCCCTGCAACATATCTTTTCAAGTCGGTATTGTCCACATCAACGACTTCCTTCGTTTGGATTGCCACATCTCCAAACCTGTATTTCTTCCAGCTAGTTTTATCTATGATGATATCGTTCATTGTGAGTCCTATCAATATATAGTTCCTATCCAATAATTTTATGCCATTTGTCCTCGGTTCTCAATCGCTTTATACCAATAGAAGAACGCCTCCGTATTGGTTTTCTTTAGTCTATTAAGTTTGTTGTATTCAGGGTCGGCAATCGACCAATCTTTCACTTGCATTGGGTTGGCATACTTCTCTATTTTCTCCACGTTCGTTGAAATCAAAGTGGCCAAGTAAGCCGCCTTGGAGGCTGATACAATTGCATTCTCAATATGATACGGCTCTGAGAATATAAAACTTTTCACTCTTTTGATACCGTCCTGCAACTCGTCAAAATCACCACTGCCGATAGCGCCACGAGTGCTAAGGCATAGTGATGTTTGGAAAATGTCTTCCAGAACATCGTGGTTGGTCATTGCCCCGCATCGATAAGATATCTCTGCTTGGGCCACTCGTTCAAATGTTCCTCTAATCACAGCCACATTGCTGCTGATATCAAACAAACATCCAATATCATATAACTGTTTGATAATTTCCATACTCATACTATTGTCATGCTTATAGTAGGGTATGCCTGTTGTATTGGGAGCAAATGCAGTTAGTTTATCCCCAAGCAGATCCTCAGCACTTGGAACAGAAACCTCTACCAGAGGATTAATAGTGGGGATAAACTTTGAAACGATTGCCTTTCTCGAGATATTTGAATAAGGTATCTGCTCGAATAAAACATCCAACAAGATATATTCTTCTTCCTGCGATGTTCTATGGATGGGATTATAAAAAAACTTATAATGCTTTTTGGGAACAAGTGCGTAAGGATTTCTTTCTTGTGGCTCGACTCGAATAAATCCCTGCGACAGGGCAATATGCTCCAATATTATGTCAAGATCGTCTATTGATTCGGGAATAATAATGTCGATATCCACAGATAGACGACGGCTGGAATTGGTCAACAGCATCAGCGAGGTACCACCCTTAAAAACAAAGGGGATGTTAGTCGTAGACAGTCCTTCCAATAAGAGAAATGCACGAATGACCTTTTCCACAAAGATCTTGTCGGCTTTTCTATTGGCATTAGAAACAGATTCTATCCACTCCTGATTGATGCGTTCAATGTCTATCATGGTATGCAAATTTTTGGCAATAATTAGTGTTTATTGCAGATAATTTGATTGATAAAATATTCTATTTCTGATGCTTTCCCCCGTCTGGATGCGTAACGTAGCAGTTTTGTTTTATTGACTGAATAGTTCTCAAGGCAGTTTCTGTAGAGTGTTTTCATTTCGTTACCTTGATATTGTCCAAACAATGTTTTATCGCAAAAAATATCGACCAGTATTTTTTCCAAAGAAGATACCTTGATTCCGTTTTCCTCTATTGTAGGAGACTCTGTTAAAAGATGCTTGACAACATAAGGTTTTCCCGTATGAAGAAACAGGTAGTTGTCAATGATGTCTTGTGTAGGATTGTAGTATATGTTATTTGACTTTTCTTGTAGATAATGAAAAACCGATTCTGCTGCATCTTTTTCGACCTCAATGATATAAAAAGTTTGATTTGACAAATGCTGCGCAAAAGAGTTTATGACAGACGTATCCCACACACAAAAATCAATAAATGGGAACTGCTTCCCAATTTTTTGAGCTGTTTGAAGCAAACTTTTATCCAATTGAGGTATATATCTCTTTTCACTGGTTACTCTAAAAATTCCTTTTGAAACACGTGAAATTATTTGGTCGTTGACCAATGCATATACCCTCCAATTAATGGTCGTTTGCTTTAAATCCGGCTCTTTTTTTCTAAAATAAGAAGTAATATCGGCAGTTGTAAAAGTGTCGAAAGACTTGAAATATTCTATAAAATCACTATTATTCTGCATTGTCTTCATAAAAACATTTTGACTGCAAAGATACAAATTATTGGCAATATATCAAAATAATTGCAGATAATTGGATGTTTAATTGTTTAATATTTCGTTGATTCTGTCATATAACTCCATTCTATTCCGTTCCCACTCATTCAGCAAGTCGGGTAGCGATAGTGTGGACTTGTTGCTTTTCACCTCCAACCGAGAAACATATTGGGAGATGTTCAGTGTGGCACCATTGTCGAGTATCTGTTTGTTGGAAACCACTTTGGCAAAACCCTCAATGTTTCTGTATTCCTTATATGCCTTGAAAATCTTGTCGATATGCTGCGGTTCGAGCGTGCTGATGGTCTTGTCGCGCTTCACCTCATCGACGGCGTTAATGAAAAGTATCTTGCCTCGGCGGTTGGCGGGCTTCTGCATACGGCATATCAACAGGCACGCCTCCATCGGGGAGTTGTAGAATAGATTGGGACCCAAGCCGATGACACAGTCAACGCAGTCGCTCTCTATCATCTTGCGACGCATTTCGCGCTCGGCATCACGGAAGAGGATGCCATGAGGCCACAGCACCACACAACGCCCAGTGTCGGGATTTAGGCTCTTCATGGTATGCTGCTGGAAAGCATAATCGGCACATCCTTGCGGCGGTGTGCCCCAGATATTGCGACCGTAGGGGTCGTTAGTGAAAGCTGCCTGGTCCCAGCTCTTGATGGAGTAAGGAGGATTGGCTAGCACGATGTCGAACTGCTGAAGCTGGTCGTACTTCATAAAGAGCGGATTGCTAAGTGTATTTCCTCGAACAATATTGAACTCCTCAAAGCCATGCAGCAACATGTTCATGCGGGCAATACCAGAAGTGATAAGGTTGATTTCTTGACCGTAAAGACGCAAGGTGCGGTATTCTTTCCCTTGGTCTTTGAGCATCATAGCGCAGTTGAGTAGCATTCCACCGCTACCGCAGGTGGGGTCGTAGATGCTCTCACCCTCTTTGGGGTCGGCAATCAGCGTCATCAGTCGTACCACAGTACGGTTGGTGTAGAACTCGGCGGCGGTATGGCCGCTGTCGTCGGCAAATTTCTTTATGAGAAACTCGTAAGCGTTGCCCAACTCATCATTGGGCACATTCTTGATATTGAGGTTACGGGAAGAGAAATGTTCAATCAGTTGACACAGCAGGCTGTCGGACAGACGCTCTTTGTTGGTCCAATCAGCATCACCGAAGATGCCTTGTAGTTGCTGGTTGTTGACCTTTTGTATGGCGTTCAATGCGTCGTTGATGGCTTTGCCGACGTTCACAGTCACCTGCCGGACATGATTCCAATGGGCTTCAGTAGGTACCTTGAAACGGTGGTTTTCGTCAAAAGCAGCATATTCACGGTCGTTGTCACTTTCGGCAAGGGCTTCCTCATATTCCTCGTCATAGACATCACAGATACGCTTGTAGAAAAGCAAGGGGAAGATATACTGCTTGTAGTCGCCGGCGTCAATAAATCCGCGAAGATAGGTGGCGGCACCCCAAAGATAGGATTCAAGTTCTTTCTGTGTCATTGGGCAAACTCCTTAAGCAGTTGAAAGAAACGTTCTTCGGCCTCACGGGCTTCCTTTGAGGCAATGCGCAGTTGGTCTTTAGCCTCTTCAAGTGTGGGCAGGTTATCTACAACCTCTTTTTCCACATAAAGTGGGATATTCAGATTGTAGTCATTACCACGGACCTCCTCAATTGTGGCAACTTTTACGTGGTTCTTTACGTCTCTGAAATCAGAATACCAGCCGAAGATGGTGTCGATATGCCCTGCCTCGAGTGTATTTTGTGCACGACCTTTTCTCACCTGGTCGGCGGCATCGACGAACAACACCTTGCCTTTCCTCGAGATGTCTTTACGTGCCCGGAATACCAGGATACAGGCAGACAACGTGGCACCATAGAAAATATTGTCTCCGAGACCTATCACGGCTTCCAACAAATCGTTCTCCAATAGTACGGAACGAATCTTGGCTTCGGAATGTTTGCGGAAGAGGGCACCGTGGGGCAACACCACAGCCACTCGTCCGGACTTTTCATCCATCGACTTGATCATGTGCTGCACCCATGCCATATCGCCATTGCCGTTGGGTGGCATACCTGCGATATTACGTCCGTAAAGATCGTCGGCCCACACTTCAGCCCCCCAGTTTTTCAGCGAGAACGGCGGATTAGCAATGACTATATCGAATTGCTGCATCTTGTCGTACTTGAAGAATTTGGGCTCTCGAAGTGTATCGCCACGTTCGATATAGAAGTCTTCAATGCCATGCAGAAACATATTCATGCGAGCAATGGTGGAGGTAGTAAGATTCTTCTCCTGACCATATAACTTCAGTGTTCTATAGTCGCCCCCTTTCTGTTTGACCTGTTCGATACATTCCAGAAGCATACCAGCCGTACCACAGGCAGGGTCGTAGATGGTTTCGCCAGCCTGTGGGTTGACTATCAATCCCATCAGTCGGACCACCGAACGAGGCGTGTAGAACTCACCGGCTTTCTTGTTGGTTTGATCGGCGAACATCTTTATCAAATACTCGTATGCCCGTCCAAGGACATCAGGCTCTACATTGGAGTTGGAGAGGTTGTATTGGGAATAATGCTCGATGAGACGGCAGAGGAGTTCATCAGACAGTTTGTCCTTGTTTGTCCAAGCAGCGTCACCAAAGATGTTGGCCAAATAATGAGGGTTGGCCTGTTCAATTTGAGAGAAAGCCCCTTTAATAGCACTACCTACATTAGTAGTAACTATCCTTACATCATTCCAATGGCAACCCTTCGGTATGATAAAGCGGTGCATCTCGGTAGCAGAAGCATAATCGTGGTCACCCTCGCTCTCTTTCAACGCCTCATTGTATTCTTCATCATATACATCCGAAATTCTCTTAAAAAAAAGCAAAGGAAATATATACACTTTAAAATCAGCAGCGTCTACAGGGCCTTTCAGTATCCACGCCGCTTTTGAAAGATATTGTTCTAATTGCGATAAAGTTAACATTAGTTTGTAGTATTTGTCATAAGGCAATTAAAAGATGCTTATCTGTTGATGTTTTGTAGCACCACGAAGCCGTCCATCTTGACGCTGCCTTTCACGTCGGCGCTCAGGGCGACGACATTCTCGTTACACTTGCCAGCTTCTATCAGGCCTTCGCCCATGCCAGCACGCAACTCTTTGCTTGATTTGATTTCGTAGTGGGTCATAATATTACTTTATTTTGATTATTATCTGTTTCTATTTACATTCATTGGGGGTGCATACTTTGGTGGGTAAACCGAAGATATTTTGGGTGACGGTGATGGAGCCATCATAATCGACAATGTAGTAGTGAGGGATACCTGTGGGGGCGGTGAGGTCGGTGCGTCCACAGAGGTGATTCGCTATGTTGACGTAGCAACGGTCGTTGTCGCGTGTGGCGGCAAAAGCGGGGGTGTCGTCGAGAAGGTAGTAAAGGGTGGTGTTGATGCCGTACCGGGCGAAAAGTGCGTCAACGCGGTCGAAGTCGTTGCAAGTGGTCTGCACGAAGTAGATCCGCGTCCTTGACGTGTCGTGTTGACTTAGGAAATTAGGGTAGTGTTTAAAGCAGTCGCGACAAGCACTGCAGCCGATGTCGTACATGATGACCACCTTGGTATGGGTAGAGTCGGGGGTAGAAAGCATCGTACGCAGCTGCTCCACCGTCAGTGGGATATGGTTGGTATATCGTGCAGCTTTCCTGATTGATGACTTCTTGTTCCATGGGGTGTTCACTTCAACAGTGATGCACCCATGAAACATCAATAGAGCCCAAACAGAAATGAAGAGAATGCGTATACGTTTCATTATTGTTTCATTGACGTTTTTATTAGTTATTCTTGCTATTCAAATTCACAATCACCTTTCCCATACCGGCGCGCAACTCTTTGCTAGATTGTTTTTCGTAGTGGGTCATTGTATTAATGTTTTATTGTTCGTTCTTTTGGGTCGGACTTGTCGGACCAGTCAGACTTGTCCGACAAGTCTGACTGGTCCGATTACTTGGGGTTGCTGTTCTTGTAGTTTAGTCTTGCTCGGGTCATCTGTTCTCTTACGCCACCTTCTTGTAGAAACTGCTGTTGCTGTTTCTCTATCAGTCGGCGTAGCATATAGGTTGCTTGATTAATCAGTGTGATGCAGAGATTGGCAAGTTCTTCGTCGTTCATCTTCTGCAATAGGGTCGGATACTCAGCATATATCTTTTCACTTCGGGCGTATTCGCGCATGGGCTCGTATCGTGGGTGTCCGCTCTTCCATTGTGTCAGATTGTGCTGCCGCAGGTAGTCTTCATAATCCACCAACAACTCTTCCAAACTGGCTTTGGCAACATTGGTCAGCTTTATCTCCGTTTCGCGTGATGTTGTGGCAGCCTCACTACCCTCGGCGATATTCTGTTTGCCGCTCCTCGCTGCCTGCACCATTTGGTCTATAGTCCGGTCTCCCTTGCCAAGGTAGGTATGCGCAAAGTGATATGTGATGTCGCAGATTATCTCTGTCACCTTGTACACCCGCAGCTTGCGGTAGCCACCGAGGGGCTTCAAAAAAGGCTTGGGGTCGTTGTTTGTCATTTTTTATTGTTTTTAGGGTTTGTCGGACTTGTCAGACTTGTCGGATAGGTCCGATAGTTTATAGTCAAAAAGGTATCATGGTGGTTTCTGAACTTTCTCATAGTTAGTGGGGCATATTGTTGTTGATTATAATATTTTAGTAATATGCTATTGTCCGAATGATTATAAGTGTTTTGCCGCTATACTGCTCAATCCAGTTGCCGTGGCTGTCGTATTTGTAGTTGTAGTTTGATGTCGTAACCTTGCCTTGATTGTAGAACCAATTGCCATTCGGGTCATCCTGGATTTGTGCAATGTCGCCTTGCTCATTGTAGGTGAATGTCACAACGAGTTTATCTTGGGATGACTCTTTTATCAATCGGCCCAGGCTGTCGTACTCATACCGTTTGCCCCAATATTTGGAACCAATCCCTTTGATACGCCCGTCGTCATACCATTCATACCAGGGTTCGTTTGCTTTGCTGTCGAAATCCCCACTGGTCTTTATCGGAAAGCCCCGTTCGTCGTATATGATAGTTGTAGTGTCAATGCTTCCAGAGACTCCATGTATCACCCGTTCAAGACGGCCGTTGTCATCATAGAGATAGTACTCAATGGAGTGGCAGTCGCCATCCCGGACAATAGAGTCGAGGTGCGTGCTCCAATAGTAGGTGTTGTGACATAGTCTGTCCACATCATTAAAGTACTCGGTGAGTATATGCCCATCGGGGGAGTAGGTGTAGAAATAGTAGTCGGTATCCTGCAACTCCGGGTCATTTCTCATCTCGATATGGTATTCCCGCACTTCCTTCACATGCCCCTTGAGAGCATAGTCGTCCGTATGCCAGAACCAAGGCATCTCTTGCGCCGAAGCCGTCATGGCCACCGCGCAGAAGATTATCGTAATAACAAGTGCTTTCTTCATCTTCTTCTTCATTGTATAAGTCTGTCATTATCTTTTCGCATCACCCTCACAGGCTGGTCCGAACCGACTTCGAGGTTGGGGCAAACGGTTTCCCTACCAGTGTCCACGAAACCGCACTTCTCCATCACGCGGCCGGAGGCTGGATTACTCGGGAAAAAGGTGCCCCACAACGTGCTGAACCCTTTCACCCCGAAACAATGGTCAACGACCAACCCAAGAGCCTCCGTGCAAATACCCATCCCCCAATAGGGACGGGCAATCCAATAGCCCACCTCGGCTTGGTCGGACTCAATCTTCAGGTTGGAAGAGGTGGATGGCAAATAACCAACACATCCGATGGCCTCACCTGTCTCTCTCCACACCACGGCCCACATACCCTCTCCGTTAAATATTGTGCGGATGATTTGTAGGCTCTCCTCTACGCTCTTGTGCGGTGGCCACCCTGCGCGCGGCCCCACTTCGGGGTCGGAGGCGTACTTGAACAGCGCTTCGGCATCACTTTCCCTCCATGGGCGCAGCAGTATTCTATCGGTTTCGTAGTTATTCATAGTAAAAATTGTTCTGATTTCTCCAATTATTCTGATTGCTTCGACAACTCCGATATTGGTATCCTTATCACAGTCTTCGTCTTTTCCGGGGCGGTCTTGCGAGGGTCGCTCAAATAGATTTCGTGGTGGTGGCGTGTAGAACTCAACGCAGTGCGGTGGCCACAACTGGCGGCAAAAGACTCCATGGCAGCGATGGTGGCGGGCTCGTCGTCGTAAGCCCCTATGTGCATACACTGCACACATAGCCCCTCGTCGTAAGTGAGAAACTCCACCGCCGAATAGTCAACTTTTTTCTTCCGTGTGGCTTCGGCCACGGCCCAGTCAAATTCCACTCGTGTCACAAAGTCCGGCAATCGTATCATCGAGATGAAGTGTAGCGCCTCCTTGTCGGTGTAGTCAAACCGACCTGTACCCGTCCACCAAAGCCCCTCCAGGGGTGGCACCACAAAATCGAAGTAGCCCTCCATGCGGTGGTCTCCCAACTTGCTCATCTTGATAGTATATGCAATACCATACAGCAGGTCGATGCTACGCTTGTACTCGCTCCCTTCTTGGTTGGGGTCTCCCTTGCCGCGCACCGCCACATAGTTCATTGGGGGCACCGACACCAATGCCGGTTTACGTGCAGGCATGTAAAACTCCTTGTATTCTTTCTTGAAATCGAATGCCATAGTCGAATAATCATGTCTGTTACATAATGCTCTTCAGCCAGCCGAACAGCTCGTCCAGGGCATAGTCGCCGCTGTGGGGGCGGTTCCAGGCAAAGATGAAGTTCACGTCGCATCCCGCCTCGTTCAGTTTCAGTGCTAAGTTCAGCGGCACGGGGAATCCCGTGTCGCGGTCGCGTGCCCCGTGGCGGATATACCAGTGTGGGGCCAACGTGTGCTCGCTCTTTGCCTTGCTTTTGCCGTCTGTGGCTTCCATCTCACCAATGAAGTTCATCGGGTTCATCAGGTACACGTTGTCTACCACCTCCTTGGGCAGGTCCTTGCCGTTTTTGTAGGCACTGTAGACGGTGAAATTCACGCTGTTCCCGTCTGCGTCGCCAAACTCTTCGTTCTCCGCCGAGGCCCGCTGCCCCAGCACCCCTTTCGTGTCGAAGGCGGGGGCCGTCTTCAGGGGCTGCGTGTTGGCCACATAGTTCAGATACCGCTGTATGTCCAGCCCCACAACATACTCGCCCCGCTGGGGTTGCGGTGCGTGCATGGCGGGCAGGGCCATCTTTTTCCCTCCGTTGATGGGGGGCATACCGCCCATACGCTCTTCGTTGAACGAGAATCCCAGCGTGTCGCTAATATCGGCACCCGCGTTCTTGGCCGTCTGTGCTGAGCGGATTAACTCCTTTCGCAGTAGGTCAATATAGTTGTCGGCTGTCACGGGGTTCCCGTCCCAGTCTTTCAGGTTCAAGCTGTTGATGTAGTTGGGGAACTGCTCCTTCAGCTGGTTGCTGATGGGCAACAGCTGTGCCGACCGTTGGCGGCTCGATGTGCCATTGAAGAGCCATTCATACGCCATGTCGGCATGCTCCAAGTCGGTGATGGGGCAGAAGCAGATGGCGGCATACACGTCGTCCTTCTCCTTGGCGGCGCCCATGTCGGACAGCATTTCGTCATAGGCGGGATGATTGCCCGTGGCTCCCACCAAGGCCGACATGGCTCCCCCCGCGCTGGTGCCGTCAATGATGATACGTTCGGCGTTGCCGGGCATTTCGCGGTCAAAAAGGCGCAGGTAGCGTACAGCAGCCTTCAGGTCCAGCAGTCCTTTTGGGGCACGACCCGTGTAGGTGCTGTCCTGCACCGAGTTCCGCCCGCGCGAGCCGGGGATCACCACCACATAGCCCTCCTTCAGTGCACGCCCTGTGGCATCGCCAGCCTGTGGCCTGCGTGCTTTGGCAGACATATATCCACCGATGTATGTGCGTAGCAGAATAGGGGTTGTCCGGGTGGCACCTTCTGGCACATACACGTTCAAATACTGGTAGGCTGTATCTTCCACATTCCTCACATAATAGAGATGTTCGTATGCGGTATATCTCACCACCTCGCCGTCGGGCATGGTCAGTTCTGCCTCTTCCCCGTCGTTGGGATTGAACGTGAGACCTTGCTTGCTGTGGCCGCAGGCACAAAGCGTAAAAGCGATAACCGTTGCAATAATAATTTTTTTCATCATAGTTTTGATTGAGTTTGTGTTGGCCGTGTAGTCGTCTTTCCAGACGGTACAGCAGCCCTGTTTATTATAAAAATTAACGCGAAAAAGCCTTGATTATTATTCCACATGGACAAAATCACTCGACTTTCTTTTCAGCCTCCGCGAATTATACTGTCAGACAATTACCTTGATTTTTGTTATAACATATTGCATATCAGTGTTAAAATATTTTTTATAGTTGTCTTGATATGCACTTTTCAATCCTCTGATTGCATGGATTATGAATCAATATGTGTAATTATTTGAGAAAAATGTGTAACTTTGCAATCGAATAATCACTAACAAAAAAATTGCAATGCGTTACAGTAAAGTGTCTCTCCGCCGACTTTTTGCCGCAGCTATGCTCTGCTTGTCGCTTTTCGCTGTGCCGCGTCAGGCGCAGGGTCAAGCTCCCACTCCGGGCATTGATTTCTTTGCGGGAGTCAGTTTCAACTTCAGAGACGTGTACTACCGTCGGCAGTATGATTTCCTTATTAACATTACTCCCGGTTTCCGTTGGGCAATGGGTCATGACTGGCAGTTGACAGGCCAGGTCTATGTTCCCATAGTCAACCAGTATGAGGAGTATGGAAACAACTTCAAGATAAACAATTTTGCTCTCAGCAAACAGTTGCATGTAGGACCTCTTTATTGCAAAGCCACTGCGGGACTATTCAGCCTGAATCGCTATGGTTTGGATGTGAAACTCTTTTTACCCGTTGCCAGTTGGTTCGCTTTCGAGGCTCAAGGCGGCTATGTGGGGTGGTTGAACACCGACACATATTGGCGTATTACTGCGCCCGACCGTTTTGTGGGTACCGTTGGAGGCGATATATATCTAAGCCGGTGGAACACCCAGTTGAGGGGCGTGGTAGGTCTCTATCTCTATAAAGACTTTGGCTTCGAAGCCGAGGCCATGCGCCATTTCAACCATTCCACCATTTCGGTCTACGCCCATTGGAGTAACCTGTATAAGTATGATGTTGGCTTCAAGATTATCGCCATGATACCACCCTACCATCGTACCCGCAGGGCTGTCAACATCCGTCCAGCATCCAACTTTAGGCTTACCTACAGTATCATGACCAATATTGAAGGTAATCGCATGTACAAGACCGACCCCGAAGAGAACGAGCGCGACGGCTGGTTCGACCGCCATGTCCTGCCTTGGGGCAGTCACACCATGGAACCCGATTTCATTATTAACCAAAAGATTACTGAAGAATGAAACGATACGCAGCATTACTTATTCTGGCGGCCATGGCTCTGCTGCCAAATCCCTGTTCAGCCCAGCAATATACGGGTCTTTCAGGTCTGGTTCACGTCCCTTCTGCCGAAATGAACCATGAGGGTGACGCCTTCATAGGCATCCACTTCCTCAACAAGACCATGACTCCTGACACGGGCTTCCTTTTTAAAGGTGAAAAATACGACACCTACGACTACTACATCTCGCTAACCCCTTTCCCGTGGATTGAATTCAGTTATATGTGCGTTAAGCGCAAGAGTGCTGACAACGAACAGCTTTGGGACTATCACCGCAAAGACCGTTCGGCATCGGTCAAGATACGGCCTCTTAAAGAAGGCCGCTACCATCCTGCCATCGTGTTAGGAACCAACGATTTCGGTACCGAGGTTTTCATCAAAGAACGCACCAATGTCCAGCTTTACTTCTTCAACTACTACATTGCTGCCACCAAGCACCTCGATTTCAGTGGCAACGAGTTGGGTGTCACCGTGGCATACAGGCATTTCTTCCGAGGCTACAACTCCAAATGGAACGGAGTCGTCGGCGGTGTGACGTTCCGTCCTGCCTTCTTCCCGCAGGCAAGGGCAATCGTCGAATATACCGGCAACGAATTTCTGGTGGGTGTTGATGCTTTGCTTTGGCGTCATCTGCGGTTGCAAGCAAGCCTGAAAGATTTCAAATACCCCAACGTCGGACTCTGTTTCCAGATGAACTTGCTGGGCAAAAAATACACTTATTAAGTCCAATCCTGATGCATCCGATGTTTTTTCCACACTCCTTGTAGAAAAAAAATTGTAAAAAAAAGTTTGCCATCAAAAAATTATTGTTATCTTTGCAAAGTTGAAAGAAGGTGTCCTGAAAGGCGTTTTCCGCTGTAAGGATCCTTTAATCAATATGATAAGTGAAAAATTAATAATTTGATAAAAACAAAATAATTAAAACGATGAAGAAAAAGAGAGTTATACTGTTCACTCTGGTGGCAGCGTTTGCATTGTTTGCAACATTTGGTTACTCCTCTTGCGCCAAGACCGAGACTGATCCCAAAGTCCCCGTAGTGTACGACACACTCCTTCCTCCTAAGGATCCCATGTTGACAACTGTTTGTCCGCACCATAACGACACCGACCCTGCCCGTTTTATGGTTATCGATGCTGCCGACCCCAGTGCTTTTGTGCACCACACTCACGAGTATCAGGAAGGTCAAACTTGCCCGATTGCCACTTGCGAATGGCAAGGCCATCACCACATCCACGAGGTCTATTTCTGGCGTGGACATTATGAGGACAACTGGGAGCATCTTGGTGGTTGTACCATTGACTAAGAGATTCGTTCCTGTTAATAGACTGTAAATTAAGAGAACCGTGTTCACGACACGGTTCTCTTTTTGCCCATACCTGTTGGCTGGCAGGCTCCATCGTCGTGTCAGCCTCTTTTTTGTCCCGCACCTCCTTCGCTCTGTGTACCTCATTTATACCTCATTTATCCATCGCTGGAGGAAGAACGATGGGAGAACGATGGGAGAACTGAGGTAAAAGTAGCGAGAGAAGAGCGAGGCTGCCGTAGCTGGGCAGCTCGGTTGGAGTTGGTCAGAAATGGGGTGGAGCCAGCCGAGGGGTTAGCCAATTGACGTTGTGTGGGTGGGCAGAGACGGGCTATTTGAGGGTGATTCCTGTCTGTTGGGCTGAATGAATGGTGAAGTATGCTGTGCGGACAGCGTCGTAGCTGTTGTCGTCCTTTGGACGGAGGACGACTTGATAGTCGCCGGGCATAAGTACTATGCGTTCATTGATGTTGGCAGGGTCCAAGTCGCAAACCCATTTGATGCTGTTGGCCTGCAGGACGAAGATGCTGCCTGTGGTGGGCATTTGGGGTTTGGTGAGTGCCAGTTGTCCGGGTAACGGAATCTGCATGTCAGTGTCGGAGCCGCCGCGGACAGATATATTGTCGAGGTGGATGACGGGCAGAGAGAGAATGTCAATGTCGTAGTTGCCTGCCAGATAGTGTGCTTTGGCGTTGAGGGGTTGGGTGGTTAAGAGTGTTGGGTCACCGTGTCGACGCACCAGGATGGTATATTCGGGTAGTTGGAAAGCAGTGCGTTTGTTGGGGAGGTGGAGCCGGAGGCTGCCCTGAGGGGCGGTGATTTCGAGGCGGGCGTGGCAACCGGGTTTGAAGTGTTGGTTGACGAGTTGGACAGGAGGCTTGGTGGCAAGGGTGATGTCGTAGTTTGTCAAGGGGTCTAAGGACAGGGTGTCGATAGGCGAGTCTGAACTATAATGGTATAAGGTGGTAAGGCGGGATGTATGGGTGGTGTGGTCGAAGAAGGCTAAAGGGATTTCGGTTTCATAGGGACGGCGGTCTTGGTCGAGCACGCTGACGGTGACAAGGGCCTTCTGGTCGGAGAGAAGGAAGATTTCGTAGAGCGTTTCGTCGAAGCGTTCTTCGTCGGAAAGGAGGGTAAAGCGTCCGGCACAGTCGAGTTGGTTTTTGAAGTTGCCGGGGTCGCCGATGCCGATAATGAAGGTTTGGACGACTGAGCCGCTTTGGTTCACCTGTTGGGCCACTTCGCAGACATCGCCGTAACACTCGTCAAGGCCGTCGGTGATGATGAGGATGATGTTGCGCGATTGGGGGTCGTGAGGGAAGTCTTTGAGCGAGTTGGTGAGGGCAGAGGCTGCTGTGCAACCACCATTGGGGACGAGGGTTTTGATTTTGCTGCGCAGTTTGTAAAAGTTGTCGTGTTCGAAGGGCACTTCGAGTTGGGTGCCGATGTCTTGGTTGTTGAGATGCCCGAATACGCGCAAGGCTACTTCCATGTCGGTTTGGCCTTGGATGCTGTCGAGGAAGCGTAGCAGAACGTGCTGTGTGACTTTGATTTTGGAATCGCTTTGCCATCTGTCCCACATGCTTTGCGAGCAGTCGAGGATGATGAGTATGCGGGTGGTTTCCTGACGGGGAGTGTGCTGGGCTGGTGCACGCCATGCCGCAACAACCATTAACGTCAATATTATGAGGGGTCTGAGTGTTTTCATTGTGGTCGATTACGGCTGCAAAGATACGAAAAATTGTCCATTCGGTAGAAATAAATTCACTTGGTTCATAATATAATATGGGTGACCGCGTTATTTTTTATAAATTTTCAGGATGATGAGACGTTTGTTTCTGTACGCATGTTTGCTGTTTGCGACAGTCCCATTGTGGGGGCAGCAGATTGTGCCCAGTTTGGCGGGTACAGACTTCTGGGTGGCATTCATGTATAATAATAACAGTACATATTCTGTTGTATGTAGTTTGATTATCGCTTCTGAATTCGAGTGCACAGCTTATATTTCCAGACCGTTGGATGGGTGGGATACGGTGGTGACGCTTAATGATGGCATTGTCAGAGTGGAAGTCCCGGCACGGGTGACATCACCTTCGTATGGCTACAGTTTGTGTGATGACGGCTGGCATATTGTCACTTCGGCTCCCGCTGTTGTCTATGCATCGAATCATCAGTATGGAAGTCATGATATGACAGCAGTCCTTCCTACACCGCTTTTGAGGTGTGATTATATGACCCAGACTTATGGAATGCAGAGTACAGGACAGGAGGTGTATGTTGTTGCGCCTTACGATAGTACGATGCTTAGTGTTGTTTTGAACGATTATGTTACGACCTATCAAGGCGGTGTGGTTTATAGACCAGGCGACACACTTAATGTTTCGATGATGGGAGGTCAAGTGTGTAGGTTGTATTGCGGTTTGCCGTCAAGTTTGACCTCTGTTGGTTTTTGTGGCACACTTTTCCATTCCTCCAAACCTGTGGCTGTTTTTCAAGGGCATAAAGGCACGTCTGTACCTTTTGCCATTACGACTTTGGACCATCTGTACGAGCAGTGCATCCCTTCGGACTATTGGGGACGGCATTTTATAGTAATGCCAACAGTAGGACGTGTGCCCGATACGGTGGGACAACAAGGTGGTGAGTGTGTCGGGGATATGGTGAGGGTTACGGCACTTGAGGATAGCTGTGTTGTAATGATTGAAGGGCAGAATGTGGCGACATTGGCTGCAGGCGGGTCGTATACATTCCTCGTGGCCAACCATGCGCCCAGTGTCTCACCGTCGTCTTTGTTGCATGGCGAAGATTTGGCATTCTTTCAGTCGGATGCGCTCTCTATTGTTACATCATCACCTGCGCAGGTTTTGTTCTATATCTCAGGAATGGCTTTCGGTGGTGTTCCTGGCGACCCGGCTTCTGTGGTTGTCCCACCGATAGAGCAAGGCATAAGCCGTATGGTTGCAGCTGTTTATAACTCGGTCTTGGTGACGAATCATTACATAAATATCGTTACGGACACTAATGATGTCCCTATGATGACTCTGGACGGAGAAAGCATAGCTTCGAGTTTCATCCCTATAGCAGGGGGGTATAGTTATGCGCACCTCACCATCGGTGAAGGGAAACATCTTATTGATGCCGATACGGGACGTTTTCTTGCGGTGTTCTATGGCCTTGGCAGTGTCGAAAGTTATGCCTACATAGCAGGAATGGCGGTGCGAAGTGCTGAATACGAAGTGCGGGCCGACCGCCATGCGGTTTGTCTGGGTGATACGGTAACCATTGCTATTGCTAAGGAAGACAGTCTCGGGGTTGACTGGTTGTTGGACGGTCAGTTTCTTACTTCGGGTGTTGACACTTTGCGCATACCTTTTAGCACTGAAGGACAGCATTGTGTGGCTGTGGTTATCACGCCTGTGGGTGATACAGTGTGGGAACACATCACCGTTCATCCTGTATATCATAATGATGTGGTTGATAGTATATGTAACGGCGACACTCTATTTTGGAATGGGATGGCATTATCTGCCTCGGGTGCTTATCCTGTCCCGCTACAGAGTGTGGTAGGGTGTGATTCGGTTGTCACCATGCATCTCTCCGTATTGGGGAATGCACCTGTGCCTGATATCATGATTGTGCCCGATTGCAGCAATTTGGGATACACAATCCGTTCTTCGGTTGGCGAGCATAGTGATGATATCATTGCTTGGTGGATTTCTTTACCTTCCGATAGCACGCTTGTATCCCAGCCATGGGACAGCATTGTTGTGTATCCTACGGTTGCTACAGATTACGCTCTCTATATCGATGGATGTCGCGCTTTCGACACGCTTTTCTCACTACAGCCTCTTCATCAGCCGCAAGCAAGGATGGAATACTCGCCTATGCGTATCAATGAGGATTATCCTTCAATTACGGCTATTGACCGAAGCGTCAATGCCGAAGGACACTATTGGTGGATAGATAGTCTTGTGCTGGGCGAAAGCCCCGAGATACATTATACTCCTAACCTTTCCATCGACAGTTTCCGATTGACTCTTGTGGCATACAATGGCCCCTGCACGGATACTGTCACATGTGTTGTCCCCGTTGACCATTTCGGCTTTTGGGTACCAAATGTCTTTACTCCAGGCAGGACGGACAACAATCTCTTTTATCCTGTCACCCACGATGTGGTTGTCGAAGAACTCGTCATCTATAGTCGCTGGGGTTGCCGTATTGCCCGCATTGCAGGACCGCATCCTGTCTGGGACGGCACGCTAAATGGCAAACCTTGTCAGGAGGGTGCCTATGTATGGTTGGTGCGTTACCGCGCAAACAGCGACCTCTCACACCTGTTGGAGGCTTACGGCACGGTGACGTTGTTGCGATAGGCTGTTTCTTGTTTAAGTATTGATATTTTAAAACAAACCCCATAGGAGCTTTTGTTTTGAGAATGACTCCTACGGGGTATTATTGTTTCGTTTATCAACAGTGGTGATTCGATGCGGGTCTTCCCCCTTGTCTATTTGATGGATAGGGAAGTGGTAGGCGATTTAGTAGTCGCCGAGTTCGGTTTCTGGAAGCTGTGCGAGGGCACGAGGCAGGTCGTCAGCGGAGAGGACGGAGCCGTGGTATTTGTTGATGCCTTGCATGAAGTCGACACCGTAGCCCATCTCGGTGGTGAGAATGACGCAGACGGGTTTGCCTTGGCCGGTTAGAGATTTGGCTTTGGCCATGCCGTCAAGAACCTGCTGCATGTCGTTGCCGTTGGCAATGACGACCACGGTCCACATGAAGGCTTCAAACTTGGCTTTGAGGTCGCCAAGATCCATGACTTGCTGGGTGGTACCATCGATTTGCTGATGGTTGTAGTCAATGGTGGAAATGAGATTGTCAACGTGTTTTGCACCGGCAAACATGACGGCTTCCCATATTTGTCCTTCCTGTAGTTCGCCATCGCCATGGAGGGTGTAGACAAGATGGTTGTCACCAGTCATTTTCTTGCCCAGGGCGGCACCGATGCCGACGCTTAGTCCTTGGCCGAGAGAACCGCTGGCCATGCGAATGCCGGGGAGGCCGTGTTCGGTGGAAGGATGTCCTTGCAGACGGGTGCCGAATTGGCGGAAGGTCTTCAACTCTTCGACAGGGAAATAGCCACGGCGAGCCATGGTGCTGTAGATGACGGGGGTGATGTGTCCCTGCGACACGAAGAGCATGTCTTGTCCGTTGCCATCCATGGTGAAACGGGCTGGGTCTTGGTCAAGGATGTTGAACTGCATGGCGGTCATCCAGTCTGCTGTGCCTAACGAGCCACCAGGGTGGCCGGATTTGGCGGCGGTGGTCATTCGGAGTATGTCGCGACGCACTTGCGTGGCGATGGTTTGGAGTTCGTTAGTGGTTTTCATTATTGCGTAAAGATTGGTGATTTGTCAAAGACGGAAAATGTACTGGCGGCTGTTTTGGTCGTAGCAGATGAGTTCTTCGCCCTGGCGAGTGCAGGTGACGGTGAGTGCATTCTCGTGCTCGTCGGTGACGGTGCCACGTCCTTTGTTGCCTTTCATGGTGATATGCCCCCATACGCGGCCGTTAGCACCATGTCCGGAGATGTAGAGGACTTCCTCTTTCTGGGGCTCTTTGCGGACTACGGGGCGGGGAGCGGGTTTCTGCTCGGGAGCCTCGATTATTTCGGGTTCAGGCTCGGGTTCGGGTTCAGGCTCGAGGGCAATGGTGTCATATGCGGGTTCCTCAGGGGTTTGCGCCTGCTTGCAGCCGTAGAACAAAATGGGCATAACTGCCAACAAAATGAGTGCTAAAGTGAATCTGTTGCTCTTCATTGTATACTATTTTTTGAAAATACAAAATTACACATTTCTTTTGAATAAAAGACTCTTTTGGCGAAAAATATTTTATTTTATATTAAGTGTGAGAAAATAATCGTAACTTTGCAAATCCGTTCGCGATGCATAATAAGGACGGATTTGAATGAATATTAAACAGATATGAATAAAAAGTCGATAGTAGGAATTGTATTGATTTTTGCCATTTTTGTTGGCTATATGTGGTGGGTTGCACCCAGCAAAGAGGAGATTGCCGAGCGTCAGCGTGTGAACGACTCGATTCGGCAGGCGTATATGGACAGCGTGGCGTATGCCGACAGTGTGGCTGCGGTGAAGGCTCATCTGGACAGTCTGGCTGCCCAGGGCGACACCAGCGCCCAGCGCCAGTTGCAGCGCCATCAGCGCGGTGACATGGGCGTGTTCAACGGCAGCGCTTTCGGCGACACGTTGAATGTGACCGTGAAGAACGAGAAGATGTCGGTGACGCTTTCGAATATGGGTGCCCAAGTGCGCGAGGTGGTGCTGAGCGAGTACACCACTTACGACAGCCTACCGCTGCAGCTTATCAGCCCCGCCGACGACAATATGAACCTCATCTTCTCCACAGAGGATACAAGGGTTATCAATACCAAGGACTTGGTGTTTGTGCCTTACAGGGAATACGGCAACAAACTGGTTGAGATTAAGGGCGACAGCGTGTTTGAGATTGCATCCAACGAGGCTGTCGACTTGCGTTTCCGTGCCTTTGTGGGAGACAGCAACGGCCTCAGCCAGGACAAGTATGTCGAGTTCCATTATGTCGTGGTCGGCGACGAGTACGATGTCAATTTCGAGATTAACTTCCATGGGCTGAAGAACATTGTCCGTGCCACCGACTATATGGACTTTGAGTGGCATAACAAGATGAACCGCCAGGAGAAGGTGGATGCCAGCAGCCGTGGCAGCAAGAACCGCAACAAGGACCCCGAGAAGTTCTATTCAAGCATCTACTACAAGGCCGCCAAGGACGATGTGGATGATGTGGGACGCGGCCGCGACGACGACAAGAATGTCAAGACGGCAGTGGAGTGGGTGGCTTTCAAGCAGCAGTTCTTCTGCGCCATCCTGGTGGCAGACAGCACCTTCGAGAACGCCTACCTCTCCCAGACTACCGACAAGAGCAACAAGGATGCCAATTATCTGTGCGACATGAGCAGCACCATCGGCCTCACCTATAACAGTGAGCGCGACTGCTCCATGGGTATGCACTTCTATTTCGGTCCCACCAAGTACCGCGACCTCCACGCGATGCATCGCGGATTTGAAAAGATGCTCCCGCTGGGTTGGTGGATCTTCTCCAAGTTTGTAAGCCGTTATCTGATTATCCCGGTGTTCAACTTCCTGGAGACGTTCAACTGGAATTATGGTATTATCATCATCGTCTTCACCATCCTGCTGCGACTGGTGCTCTTCCCCCTTACGTTCAAATCGTATCAGGGTTCTGCCATCATGCGTATCCTCAAGCCTGAGATGGATGCCTTGAACAAGAAATACCCCAATCCCGAGCAGGCCATGCAGAAGCAGCAGGAGATGTCCAAGCTGCAGAAGAAAGCAGGCTACAGTCCTTTGGCGGGCTGTCTGCCTGTGCTCATACAGATGCCCATTCTGACGGCTATGTTCATGTTCTACCCTGTGGCCATTGAACTGCGCCAGAAGCCCTTCCTCTGGTGCAACGACTTGTCTACCTACGACAGCATCCTCGACCTCGGTTTCAATATCCCGCTCTATGGTGACCACGTGTCGCTGTTCTGCCTGTTGATGTTCGGCATGCAGTTCTTCTACACTTGGTACACCATGAAGGGTCAGAATATGAATGCCGGTATGCCTGGCATGAAGTTTGTGATGTATTTCATGCCGTTCATGATGCTCTTTATGTTCAACAGCATGGCGGCAGGACTGAACCTCTATTATTTCTGCTCGCTGACCATCACTATGCTGCAGATGGTGCTCATCCGCCGTTTCACCAGCGAGAAGAAAGTGCGTGCCCGCATGGCTGCTTACGATGCCAAGCATAAAAACACTCCCCAGAAGAAAAGCAGCTTCCAGAAGCGCCTTGAGGAGATGCAGCGCATGACCGAGGAGATGCAGAAACAGCAGCAGAAAAGAAGATAGCAAATAATAACTTCAAAAAACTTATACGCTATGGTAGTTGTATTAATCTCTCTGTTTATATTAGGCTATACTTGTATAGCTTTGGAACACCCTCTAAAGGTGAACAAGACGGCTACAGCCCTTCTGTTGGGTACTGCTCTGTGGGCTGTCTTCTCTTTCTGCCACGGAATCTTCCAGCCTGACCTGAACGAAGCGGAGTGGCGTTTTTTCATAACAGACAATCTGATTGATAATCTGGGTGAGACCGCCGAAATCGTCTTTTTCCTGCTTGGTGCAATGACCATCGTGACCCTCATCGAGGACTATCAAGGTTTCCGAATCATTACCGACAAGATTGTCACCACCAATAAGAAGAAGCTCCTCTGGGAACTGAGCATCCTCACCTTCTTCCTCTCGGCATTGCTCGACAACATGACCACTGCCATTGTCATGTGCGCCCTGCTCAGCAAACTTATTGCCGACAAGAAGGAACGGTGGCTCTTTGCAGGTATGGTTATCCTGGCTGCCAATGCGGGCGGTGCATGGAGCCCCATCGGCGACGTGACCACCATTATGCTTTGGATAGGCGGTCAGGTGACCACCATTAATATCATGGTGAAAACGCTGGTGGCTTCGCTCGTGTGCATGGCGGTGCCTGTCTTCGTAGTGGGTGCTACACTCAAGGGCGACATTACGCGACCCGAAAGTGAGCAGAGCGGAGTGGATGTGCCTGTGCACCTCCGCCGCCTGATTCTTATCATGGGTATCGCTGCACTCATCTTCGTCCCCATTTTCAAGACCATTACCCATCTGCCTCCCTATCTTGGCATGCTCTTCGGCCTTGGTGTACTTTGGGTGACCACCGAGATTGTAAGCCGCAAATATGAGAAGGACGGCCATAAACTGCCTACAGCAGTCTCCACACTGGAGCATATCGATGTTCCTACCATCCTCTTCTTCCTCGGCATCCTGATGGCTGTCGCCTGCCTTAAGGATGCGGGTATCCTTGCCAGCCTCGCTTCAGGACTTGACAACACGTTCCTTGGCATGAAAATGGGGAACGAGCCGGTGGGTTTCTTTATCATCGACCTCATTATCGGTGTTCTCTCTTCTGTGGTGGACAATGTGCCGCTGGTGGCCGCTGTCATGGGTATGTATCCAATCACTGACGGTGCCATCTTCGACGTGAACCATCCCTTCTGGGAGTTCCTCGCCTACTGCGCCGGAACAGGCGGAAGCCTTCTCATCATTGGCTCGGCCGCCGGTGTGGCCGTTATGGGCATGGAAAAAATCGACTTCATCTGGTACCTTAAGAATATCACCCTCAAAGCCCTTTTGGGATACCTTGCCGGTGCAATCGTCTTTGTACTGATGGATGTTACACTCTTTGAGAAAGTAGAATGGCTTCGAAATTTGGCATAGCGCTGAGTAGTTGGCGCAGACGAAGCGTAGGGCGAAAGATTTTCGACATTGTGGTCGGACTTTTTGCTCTTGCTGGATTTATGATTATTGGAGCCTGGGCTGTTTATCAGCTCGGGCTCACCAATAATAGGGGTGCTGTGGACAGCAATTCGCGCTACATGCTCTCGGTGGATGAGATGGAGAAGCTGAACGGTGACCAGTATACCCCTGAGCAGGTGCAGCAGCGCTGGATGCGGCAATACTTGAAGTTGGCAGTGTTCAGCAAGTTTTTCCCCACCAATGCGCAACTTATCACCACGGCGGCACAATACGGCCATGACCCCATGCTTGTGGACAGAATGATTGCCGCATCGAGTATCTATATCGAAGACCTCACCGAGTACAACAATCTCCTGAAAGAGGTGGAACAGGTGATGAACCGCCATCCCCAGGCCCATGCCGCCAACGTCATCCCTTGGATGGAAGGTCCCGAGTGGCCTGCGCTTAAGGATGCTATCGTACGCGACAAGGCGCTTATTTATGAGGTGGGACGTCTTACCGGAGTGGAACCTCGCCTCATTGTGGGGTGCCTCATCGGCGAGCAGATTAGGCTTTTCAATACCAACCGCGAGAATTTCAAGAAGTATCTCGGTCCGGTGAAGGTGCTGAGCGTGCAGTCGCAGTTTTCGTACGGTGTAAACGGTATCAAGATTTCAACGGCAAAGGCTATCGAGGATCACTTGAAAGACCCTTCGTCGCCGTTCTATATGGGACCAAGGTATGAACACTTGCTGGATTATCCTGTAGAGGGCAAAGCGCAGGAGGACGAACGTTATAACCGTCTGGTTGACTACAGAAATCATCTCTATTCCTACCTGTATACCGCCTGCATTCTGCATCAAACCATGCTGCAGTGGAAGCGTGCAGGGTATGATATTAGCAACCGCCCTGACATTCTTTTTACCCTCTTCAATGTGGGATTTGCCCAGTCGGTGCCTAAGCCTAACCCGGTGTGTGGCGGCAGCCATATCAAGATCCATGGGCAGACGTACACCTTTGGGGCCATTGGGTTCGACTTCTACTATTCGGGCGAATTGGCCGAGGATTTCCCCTTCTGGCGCCAGCGTTTCATACCCGGCGACAAGGAACTCACCGAGGAGGAAATCGCCTATATTCAGGGTAGCGTGAGCAACTGCAAGCGTCCTCCGCGAGGGTGGGAGTATGTTAAGAAGGACACCACTGCTGTCCGGCCGACGGTTGACGATTTGGACTACTCACATGATGAGGACGAGTATGCTGGTACGTATGCTAATGAATAGAGTGTCAGTATGATGCATGGGAAAAGCCTGGATTACCATCTTTTTGTTGATGAAAATGGCTCAAAATCCCGTTTTTCAGACCTCTCCGAGACATTGTTGAGTGTGCACAGTGGCTTATGTATTAGAAAAACTTTGATCGTATATTGCTGATTATTATAGTACTAGCTGAAATTACACTGATTTTTTAAAACAATTCGTTTATAATTCAAAAAAAAGTAGTATCTTTGCAGTCGCTTTTGAGATGAGAATGGTGAATTGTTGATGCTCTTTTCTCCACTTTCGGATCATGGCAAAAAGATGAATAAAAACCTGTAAATGGTCGTTTCAAAATAAGAGTATAACAATGGCAAAGAAAAACAAAGACGCAAGAGTGCAAGTCATTCTCGAATGCACCGAGCAAAAGAATAGCGGTGTCCCCGGTATGAGCCGCTACGTCACCACCAAGAATAAAAAGAACACTCCCGAACGTTTGGAGTTGAAAAAGTACAACCCGTACTTGAAGAAAATGACTGTTCATAAAGAAATCAAATAATAGGAGATAGATAACTATGGCAAAGAAAGTTGTTGCAACCCTGAAAACCGCTACGGGAAAGAGTTATGCCAAAGTGATCCGTATGGTCCGCTCTCCCAAAACCAATGCTTACACCTTCGAAGAGACCGTGCTCCCTTCTGATCAGGTACAGGATTTCCTGAAACAAAAATAGAACACAGTAATAATATTTTTTTTCATACGCTTTTGTTTTAGCCTCCGTTGTGAAACGGGGGTTTTTTTATTCTGTATAAGTCGATAGGAAGACGATAAAAAGGATGCCCTGCCCTGTACACTGATTCAGGTAGGGCGGCATCTATTGCAGTATGTATGGGGGGAGAAGTACGCCGAAATGTTGTTAGAACTTGGAGGTGAAATGCAGTTTAAGGTCTTGCATTTTCTTATCCTGCCGACGTTTCCATACTTCGGTGATGCACTCTTTGGTGGAGAGGGGGAAATCGGCCTTCATCATCCAGTCGTAGTATGCCGGCTCGACGTTGAATACTGATTCGAGCGTTTTCCCTTTGTGTTTGCCGAAGTTGAATATTTCGCGGTGCTGCTTGTCGTAGCCGATGTGGCCCACAAGGTCGGCCCATTGGCTGTTGCAAGTGAATTGGCTCAGTTGCTCAATGTTGTTGACGATGGGTTTGCTGACGGAGCCGTCGGGGGCAGTATATTCACTGTCCTGATAGCGGTCCAGCTGGGCCATGAGCACTTCGTAGGTGGCCATGGTGTCGGCATCGGCGGAGTGGGCGTGGTCAAGGTTCTTGCCGCAGTAGAAGCGGTAGGCGGCCTTGAGGGTACGCTGTTCCATCTTGTGGAAGATGTTTTGCACGTCGATGAGTCGTCTGGATTTGAGGTCGAATTTGAGCCCTGCACGCAGGAATTCTTCCACCAGCAGGGGGACATCGAACTTGTTGGAATTGTAGCCTGCCAAGTCGGCATCGCCGATGAAAGAGGCTATTTCGGGTGCAAGTTGGGTGAAGCTGGGTTTGTCGGCCACGTCGGCATCGCTGATGCCGTGAATGGCCGTGGTGAATTCGGGGATGTGGATGGTCTTGCCGTCGGAGTCTACCGGACGGACGCGGTGTACCAATTGCTCGGTGGTCTGGTCGGGGTTGACTTTCAAGAGGCATATCTCGACGATATGGTCGGTGCCTACGTTAACGCCTGTAGTCTCGAGATCGAAGAATACGATGGGCTTTTCTAAATTAAGTAGCATGGGGTGATTGGTCTGCTTGGGAGTTGGCGTGTGATAATTATTGCATGAGAGCAGCGCGATGTATGCGCAGCAGTGTGCTGAGCAGGTCTTCTGCTAGGTCGAGCCGTAGCATGTTGGCGCCGTCCGATTTGGCCACGGCGGGGTTGGGGTGGGTCTCCATGAAAATGCCGTCACAGCCGACAGCAACCGCAGCGCGTCCGATTGTCTCTATCATCTCGGGATTGCCGCCAGTCACGCCGGATGTCTGGTTGGGACGCTGGAGGGAGTGGGTGATGTCCACCACCACAGGCACACGGTTTTTCTGCATGATGGGGATGCCGCGGAAGTCCACGACGAGGTCTTGATAGCCAAAGGTGGTGCCGCGTTCGGTGAGCATGATGTTGTGGTTGCCGAAGTGTGTGATTTTCTCCACGGCATGAGTCATGGCTTCGGGCGAAAGGAACTGGCCTTTCTTTACATTGACGCAGCGGCCAGTCTGTGCGGCGGCTTCAAGCAGCGAGGTTTGGCGGCAGAGGAATGCGGGAATCTGCAGTACATCGACATAAGGCGCTGCAGCAGCGGCTTCCTGTTCTGAGTGGATGTCTGTGACTACAGGGATGCCAAAACGGTCGCGGATGGCTTTAAGGATGTCAAGGCCGGCTTGGTCGCCGATGCCTGTGAAGGAGTCGATACGGGAACGGTTGGCTTTGCGGTATGACGCTTTGAACGCATAGGGGATACCCAGCCTTTCGGTGATTCCAACCAACCGCTCGGCGATGAGGAATGGGGTGGTTTCGTCCTCAATGACACAAGGACCGGCAATCAGAAAGAAATTGCCGGTCTCAGTAAAGTGTAAGTGCTCTAATATGGGATACATGCAGTAGTTTTGGAAGGGGAGGGAAGAGTGAGTGAGTATTAGAAGTTGGTGTCGATATTGTCGATGTCGCTTGTAGTATCGTCGGTGGTGGTGTCGCTGTCATATTCTTCGTGGCGGCGGGAGCTTCCGCGCTGCAGAGAGATGATTAAAGCACCAATCATGCGGGTGAGCTCCATGAGGAATTCGCGCGACTGATTGCATTTGTCTTCATCGAAGAGGCCGGTGTTGAAGGCGATGGCGGTGTAGACAATGCATTCGCGAATGGCGGATTTTGAAATCTTCAGGTAGTGCTCAAACTGATTCTTGTTGCGCGAAGAGCCTTCTGCGATATTCAGGGCGATGTCGTAGGAGGAGTGGCAAAAAGAGTTAACAAGATTGCGCTGCATGTCGTTTTCGGGATGACCGATGTTGTTGATAATCCATGTGCTGTAATCTGTGGCTTTGGCGTAGATGCGAAGATCCTCGAAACGGAAAAAGCTCACATTCTTTTCTTGTGTGTTGTCCATGTTGTACTGTTTTTACTTTTGATTAATTCTGTTATTGTTCGTTGCGGATGTATTAAGAGTTTTTCCTTCTCTACAATGCGTCGCTCTTGAAACTCAATGGTATTATTTAATGTCGGCGAAATAGTTCATGAATTGGGTACGCATGAGCATGCTGGCCTTGTCGCTTTGTTTCAAAGCCAGTTTGCCGCGGAATTGGTCGATGTTCTCATATCCTTTCTGCCCCATCCAGTCCTGAAGGCCAGCGTTCAGCTCCTTGACGTATTCAATGCCGTTTCGGTATAGGCAGGAGGCAATCTGCACGGCGGTGGCACCGGCAAGCAGCAGTTTCACCACATCGTGGGCATTGCTCACACCTGTGGTGGCGCACAGGTCGCAGCGCAGTTTCTTGCTCATGATGGCTGTCCAGCGGATGGTGTTGTAAATCTCGCCCGGATGGGTGAGGGAATCGGCGTTGCGCAGTGCTTCCTCGTCGATGTCGATATCCACCTGAAGCGATTTGTTGAACATGGTGATGCCTTGAATCCCGGACCACGAAAGCTGTTGCATGAACTTGGCCAGGTCGGTGAAGTAAGAGCCCACCTTGATGCTGATGGGGATAGAGATGGTTTTGCGCAGAGACTGGATGATATTGCTGAAAGTGCGCTCCACATCGTCAGCCGACAGCGAGGTGTCGAAAGGCATGATGGCCATGTTCAGTTCAAGTGCATCGCATCCCGAATCCTGGAATTGCTTGGCATAGGTGATCCAGTTCTCGTGCGAGAAGCAGTTGATGCTGCCAATGATGGGGATTTTAAGTTTCGATTTGGCCTCTTTAATCAGCGAGAAATATTTCGACACTGAGTCGTCGGCCACGTGCTGGGCTATGTATTCATAGCTGTCGCCGTAGTTGCCAACCGGGGCGTGGATATGGGTGTTGCGCTTGATGTCATATATTATCTGTTCCTCGAAAATTGACTTCAGAACAACTGCCCCTACACCGTATTCCTCGAGTTTGCAAAGGTTGTCAATTGAGGCAGTGAGACCGCAACTGCCCGCAATGATAGGGCTGTTCAGTTCCATGCCTAAATACTTTATCTTCGTATTCATAATCTCAATTTTTTCGGTATTCTATATATAAAAATCCAATTTGCAAAGATAAATAAAAAAAGCAATTCAAACTTTTTTTTTTGAAGGAAAATCTATTGCACTCGGACAATGTATTGAAATATAACCCATTGTGAAATGTTAAAAAATAATCTTCCCAACAAAAACCATCCAATAATAAAAAATATTTCGTCCCAATGAAAAAAAATGACTAATTTTGCACTTTCGAAAAATCAAAAATAAGATATAATGAAAGAGAATAACGAAGAGAAAAACTTAGAGGTTAGCGGCGTTATTGCCAAAACCGAGCAGTACATCAAAAAGAACAAAAAGACCCTCTCCATCGTCGGTGGTGCCATCGTTGTCGTGGCCTTGGCCATTTGGGCCTACGTTGCCCTGGTTGCCCAGCCCCGTCAGGTGCGTGCTGCCGAGGATATGTTCGCTGCCGAGCAGTGGTTCAACGAAGGCGATTTCGAGAAAGCTCTCAACGGCAATGACGAGTTCATGGGCTTTGCAGAGGTAATCGACGAGTATGGCTGCACCAAGTCCGGCAACCTTGCCAAGTACTATGCCGGTATTTGCCAGCTTAACCTTGGCAAGTACGACGAGGCTATCGAGTACTTGAAGTCCTACAAAGGGAAAGACATCTTCACCTCCGCGCTCTCCCAGATGCTGATTGGCGACGCTTACGCCGAGAAGGGCAACAATACCGATGCCGTGAAGTACTACGAGAAGGCCGTTGCAGCAGGCTCCGACAACTACACCGTCGCCCCTGTGGCTCTTTGGAAAGCCGGCATGCTCTATCTCCAGATGGACAACAAACAGGCTGCTGCCAAAGCCTTCCAGCAGATTAAGGACAACTATCCCGAAAGTCCTGAATGGAACGAGGTTGATAAATACCTTGCTCTGGCAGAATAACTTCATAATTGTAGATTTTGTGATGCAGTCCCTCCCGTCGGGGGACTGCTTTCTTTTTATCGACTCCAAATCAGTTATCAGGGCGACTTCTCAACCCATATTGGTCATTATTAAACCGAAAACTCCGTAGTAATTGCCGAATCGTGCAACCTACGGGGATTAGCCCTGCCCCATATCCTTGTTCTGCCTATCCGCCCTGCGCCGTGGAGCGGCAACGATTCCCCATCGCTACGGAGAGGGGCCGTTCAATCCTGCATTGTTATAGTATCGTTATAGCATCGTTACTCGATATGATAACGGAAAACAAGGCGGGAAGCAGGCAACATCGAGCCGAGATTGAACGACCTAAGTGGGTTTATCAACATGTTGCTTGTCAGACGGATTAGTGTTGCCATGTGCAGTCTGCCTAACTGTGCTGGGGTACTTGTGGTGGGCTCTATATAATTCTGACATTAAGGTTATCTGCTCGAAACAAATACTAATCTGTCATAAACCCTAATGACCGATTTGGGCTTAATAGTATACCAATGTTTATAGAGTAGGATATACGGTGGGGAGAGCCCCGGCATGCCGGGGCATTAGATACTCAATGTCAACGGACTGCCGTTGAGAATCGGTAGCACGTGCGGCTCTGGTATTGCTCGCCGGGATTGAGCCTGGCAGAAGACTCAGGCCAGTTGTGGTTGGGGCTGTCGGGGTATTTCTGGGTCTCCAGACAGACGGCACTCCGCTGTTGATAGGCGATGCCGCCTTTGCCCTTTACTGTTCCGTCGAGGAAATTGCCCGTGTACACCTGCATGCCCGGTTCGGTGGTGAACACCTCCATCACAATGCCCGTGGTGGGGCTTTCCAGCCGTGCGCAGGGCTTCTCGATGTTGCCACGGGTGTTCAGCACCCAGTTGTGGTCGTAGCCCTTGCCGTTGCGCAGTTGCTCGTTGTCAAGCGCGATGTCGCGCCCTATAGCCTTTGCCGTCCTGAAATCAAAGGGGGTGCCCTCCACTTTGTCAAGTCTTCCAAGCGGGAGGAATGTTTCGTCTATTGGCATGTAGCGGTCGGCATCGATTGTCAGCAAGTGGTTCAGGGTGGTGGTGTTCCCGTCCCCATTCAGGTTCCAGTAGCTGTGGTTGGTCATGTTGATGACTGTGGGAGCATCGGTGGTGGCTGTGTACTGGATGTCCAGCGTGTTGTCGTCGGTCAGGGTGTAAACCATCCTCACGTGTACCGTGCCAGGGAAGTTGTTGTCGCCATGCGGGCTGGTGAGTTCCAACACGATTGAGTTATCCGTCACACTGACCACGTCAAACAGTTGATACTGCCACCCCGTCGGGCCTCCGTGCAGACAATGCGGACCGTTGTTTTGGGGCAGTTGGATGGGTGTCCCGTCCACGGTGATGCGGCCGTTGCCAATGCGGTTGGCGTAGCGGCCTATGGCTGCGCCGAAATCACTCAAGTGGTTCTCTCGCAGGTAGTCTTCCTTTTGGTCAAAGCCCAATACCACGTCCTGCATCTTTCCGTTGCGGTCGGGCACAAGCAGCGACATGATGCGACCACCGTAGTTTGTCACGCGGGCGGTCATCCCATTCTTGTTGGTAAGTGTGTATGTCTCCATATCCTTGATGTTGTTTACGATTGCTATTACTTCTCTGTTGGCACGGCGAACCTCCTCAGCCACCACTTTCAGCTCCCTACGGTCGTAGGTCAGCAGACCGTTCACCTCGCTCTCCACGTCGGTGGTCTGGGTATACACTGCCGCGCTGTAGCCTTGCTTCACCAGTTCCTTCAGCTCCTTGGCATACTTAATATATTCATCCGTCACCTCCCTGCGGTTCTGGAATTTCACATAGCCCCAGTTCTGGTCCTCTTTCCACAGGTGTCCGGGCAGGGGCAGGCCGATGCCGCCGTATTCTCCCAGCACATTCACTCGTCCGGGGTCGCTTAGCGGCATGGTGGGCTGTGGGTAGTGGTGCATGTCGAAGATGTCGCCGCAGGCGCGGTGGTTGCCCCCGCTGGCGGGATTCACAAGCCGTGAGGGGTCGAGTGCCTTGGTGAAGGCTGCCACCTTCTCGGTCTCAAACTGTCCCCAGCCCTCGTTGAATGGTACCCACACCACCACGCAGGGGTGCTGGCTGCATAGCTCCACAATCTCCCGCCACTCGTTGTAGTAATTGGCGGCCGAGGCGGCCGAGCGCTGCCTGTCGGTGCCGCCGTTGTACTTATATGGCTCCCACTGGTTGCCATAGTCACCGCTGGGCATGTCCTGCCATACAAGCAGACCCAAACTGTCGCACAGGTAGTACCATCGGTCGGGCTCCACCTTCACGTGTTTCCTAATCATGTTAAAGCCCAGCTGCTTTGTCACCTGCAGGTCGTAGCGCATGGCCTCCTCTGTCGCGGCGGTGTAGAGACCGTCGGGATACCAGCCCTGGTCCAATGGGCCGTAATGGAAATAGTTTTTCTTGTTCAGCTGCATGCGTAGGTGTCCGTTGTCAGGGTCTTTGCCGGTGCCGATTGTGCGCATGGCGGCATACGATTTCACCTCGTCCACCACCTTGCCCCCTTTCCGCACCACCAGGCGCAGCCCGTAGAGGAATGGTCGTTCGGGGCTCCACAGCTTGGCGTCGGGCACCGACAGGCGCAGGGTGCCGTTGGGCATCCCCTTGGCTTGCGCCACGGCTCGGTTGCCGTCGGTCAGTGTGGCTTCCACGATGCTCCCGTCGTTGCCTCCGCTGCTGCTCAGCGTCAGCTCAAGGGTGCTGTGCTCCACATCGGCCACAGGAGTTATGCGCGTCAGATGGTTCTCCGCCACAGGCTCCAGCCACACCGTCTGCCAGATGCCGCTCACGGCGGTGTACCATATCGAGTGCGGGTTGAGCGTCTGCTTGCCCACAGGCTGGTAGCCCTTGTTGGTGGGGTCAAACACCCGCACCACTAGTTTTTGGCTCCCTTTGGGGGTCAGATATGGGGTGATGTCGAACCCGAAGGACGTGTATCCCCCTTTGTGGCACCCGATGTGGATGTCGTTCACATACACGTCGGCTTGCCAATCCACTGCGCCGAAATTGAGCATCACATGCTGCCCTTTCCATCTTGCCGGGACAGTGAACTCGCGGTGATACCACAGCTCCTCCTTTTCGGTCAGAGGTTTCTGCACCCCCGACAGCTGCGACTCGATGCAGAACGGCACTGTTATCTTCCCGTCCCAGTGGGCGGGTTCGGGGCAGCCCTTGTCCTTCACGGCATAGTCCCATTGCCCGTTCAGGCACAACCACTGGCTGCGCTGCATAATGGGGCGCGGGTATTCGGGGTGTGGCATCGCCTTGTCCACCTTCTCCGCCCAAGGGGTCTTCAGTGTTTGGGCGCTGCAGCACCATGCCGCCATCGCAGCAATCAGTAATAAAATTCTTTTCATAATCATTTAATCAGTAATTCAAAACATTCCAAATTATGGGTGAAATTAAAAGTTGATAATTGTAAAATAACCAGATGCGGCAGCAACTTTCAATTTTCAATTTTCAACTTCCTACAAAGTCTCCCCAAGCAGGCGGGCGGCGCAGGCCACAAGGTCGTTGCACGAGTGGTCACGTCCCTGCTGTTGCAGCAGGCGGAAACAATTCAGGTCTCCGTTCTCTTCGCGGAAGCGGTTGCCCAAACCCTTCACCATCATGGTCTGGTTGCAGAGGCCGCACACCATGGCCATGCCCGTCACGCAACCGCAGGTCTCCCGCAGCCCCGAAATGCCACGGCCAAAGCCCGAAGCCATCATGGCAGCCGATTGCTCATCGATGGGCAGTAAATCGGAATAGGCCAGTACTACCGACTGGCAACAGTTGCAGCCCTGCTCATGCAGCTGGCGTGCTTTCATTACACGGTTTTCTATCTCTTTGGTGTCCATATTGTAAGGTTTTGAAAGATTCGTAACTCGGGTGCTGTCGGTCTCAAGGCTGGTATGCCGTGGGGTAGAAAGCCCGCAGAGCCTCGGCCACTTTGTCGGCAATGATTTGCCGTCCTTGTTGCAGGTAATGTTCCGTGGTCCAGTCGCGGTCGCGGAACAGGCTGTCCGGCACTGCGTCCAAGTTGTTGACCACCACCACCCCTTTGCGTGTGTAGTACTCCTCCAGCAGCGCCGCGTTGGCGTGCATCAGGTCGGTGAGGTCGCTCCCGGCCAGCCGTTCGGCCCATTCCACATCTTCTGCCAGCAGGTTGAACACCAGCCGCCATCCCCGCTTGTGGGATAGTTGCACAATATTGTCGAAATCGGCAATGCGTACATTCTCCATAGTGTCTATCACAAAAGCATAGTTGCGCACAAACGTGCCAGGCATCGAGCTGCTGTCGGTGTTCAAGCTGTCCGCCCAGCGGGGCACGCTGGGATGTCCCGGCAGTGGGTGCTGGCTCCAGTAGTGGCCCATCTGCTGGTATCGCTCGTTCTCAGTTTTGATGTCGTAGGCTTTGAACGACAGGATGGCGCGGTTTGCCAGTGCGGGGCGTCCCTTCATCATCACTAACCGCTTCTGCAATGCCGTTTCGAGTGGTGAATAAATCCAGCCCACACCAAAGGAGCGCAGATTCAGCGTCACTACCACAGTGCCAATGTGGCAACGTGGGTCTATGTTTCGCAGCAGTTCGTAGTACACTTCTGCGTGCGATGCGTCGTGCGTCATGTTGCGCACGGTCAGTGTGGGGAAATGTCTGCCCACCATCTCGCTGATCCATGCCGTGTCGGTGTCGTCAAGGCCAAAGGTGTGGTTCGACGACTCGCCCAGATACAGTATGTCGGCTCCCGTGCTGTCTATCTGGTCCACCAGCGCCACCAGCGGGCCGCTGTAGGCATGGCGGTCGTGCTGCCAGAACAGGAGACGGTAAGCCCCCTCCGCCAGTATGCAGAGGACAGCGACAATGAGCAGGGTTTTCAGTGCGGTCTTCATGGGTCAGAACTGGAAATAAATAAACGGGAAAGTCTCAACGCTTGCAAAGGCCACTGTGCAGAAGGCCAGCAGAAAACACACGGCCCACTGCACCGCCTTGGGCTGTTGTATGCACCAGCGGTCAAAGCGTGTGTTGCGTAGCATCACGTCGGCCACCACAAAGAGGATAAGAAACAGTATGGCCACTCCGTCGATTGCGGGCATGGCACCCAGCCGGGCATTGCTGAACAAGGAGTGCATCACCTCGCGGAATTGCCAAAAGCCCTCGGCTCGGAACATTCCCCACAGCAGGGTCACGGCCACAAACACGCCAGCCATCCGCAGTAGGTACACAGGCAGGGCCTCCGTGTCGGACAGCTTCCGTTTGCGCCCCTTCAGCTTGGCTGGAAGCCCCTCGGCCACCAGCAGCACCCCGTGCATGCCGCCCCAGACCATAAACGTCCAGTCGGCTCCGTGCCACAGGCCGCTCAGCAGGAACACCACCATGATGTTCATCACCCATTTCACCGTCCGCACACGGCTGCCGCCCAAAGGTATATACAAATAGTCACGAAACCAGGAAGAGAGCGATATGTGCCATCTGTGCCAGAACTCGCCGATGGAACGGCTCAGATACGGGGCTCGGAAATTGTCCATCAAGTCGTAGCTCATGGCCTTGGCGCATCCCAGCGCAATAGTGCTGTAGCCGAAAAAGTCGCAGTATATCTGGAATGAATAGAATATCAAGCCAAGCCCTATGCCCACTGTGCTGTATTGCTCAGGGTGGGCATAGATCTGGTCCACATACACCGCCAGATTGTCCGCCACCACCATCTTGGCAAACAGACCGAAGAGGATGAGCATCACTCCACGCGCCAGGTTTTCCCCCTTGAAAGGCTGCGGTATCCGTAGTTGCCGCAACAGGTTCTGCGGTCGCTCAATGGGTCCCGTCACCAACTGAGGGTAGAACATCACGTAGAGCGAATAGAAGCCGAAATGCTTCTCGGCATGTTGGTTGCCGCGGTACACCTCGATGACGTAGCTGAGGCTTTGGAACGTATGGAACGAAAGGCCTATGGGGAGCAGGATGTTTGTTTCGCGGAATAGTCCTTGGTATTTGAAGATGAACAGCACTGTTAGCGTCGACACCACACTGGCCACCAACCACGCCCTTTTTCGGCGCGGGTTCTCGCGGTTGCGCTCTATCATCAGTCCCGCTGTGTAGTCTATCACTATGGTCGTCAGCAGTATGAGGATATACACTGGCTTGAACCACATATAGAAGAAGCAACTGGCTGCCAACAGCCAACACCATCTCCAGCGGAAGGGCAACAAGTAATACACCAGAGTCACCACTGGGAAAAATATCATGAATGGCAATGTGTTGAACAGCATGTCAGTTTACAATAACAAAATGCAAAAATACAATATTTTTTCCAATAATGCGTTATCCTGCCATGAAAACAGCAATTTTAACTCTTTTGGCTTTCCTGCCGCTATGCCTCTGTGCACAAGAATATGATTTTGCAAAGAAAATAGGCGGCAACACGCTCTACTTCTACATCACCTCCACAGGCGGTAAGAACGGCCCCACCGTCGAAGTCACCTACCCCGGCAATAGCGAAGAGGAACCTTGGAAAGGTTTCCGCAAGCCCTCTGGCCAGCTTGTCATTCCCGATGTAGTCACCCCCGACCGTTCACGCGGGCGTAATGCCAACCCCGACGATGACGACACCACCCTCTACACCGTCACCGCCATCCGCTATTTCGCCTTTGCGGGCTGCGACCGCATCACGCGCCTCACCCTCCCCGCCACCATCAAAGAGATTGGCGAAGGGGCTTTTGCCGGCTGCAAACGCATTGAGTACATTGTCTCCCAGAACCCCGAGCCGCCCAAGCTCGACGAGTCTTCCTTCGACCAAGTCGACCTCGATATCCCCGTGCGGGTGCCCATGGCCACCTACGAGTCCTACCACAAGGCCGTGGGCTGGCGCCAGTTCACCGAAATCACCGAATATTGAATATGCGTGTGGTATGAATGCGTTAAAAACGTTGATACGTTTATACGTTTATACGGCTAGCACCATATCAACATCCATAAACATATTCTATTCCACCACCAGTTTCTGCAGGTAAGTGCCATGCCGTGTGACCACCTTCACAAAGTAGGTGGCGGCGGGCAGGCTGCTCACGTTGAATCGGGCGCTTCCTTTCGTGTATAGCACTGTGTGTCCAAGGGGTGAAATCACCTGCACCTCCTTTACATCGTGTCTGGGTGTCTCCGACCACGAGTCGGCCACCACCACGGCATCGTTCGAGGGGTTTGGCATTAGTATGATGCAGGGGGTGGGTTGTGCGGGTGTGGTGCCCACTTGCGGGCAGGCCATCACCGCCTTTATCTTCCGCTCCAGCCTCGCTTTACTCTTCTCTATGTTGTTCACGTACACATAAAACAGAACCTTATGTATCATCGTTTTATCAATGCGGCATTATTAAACCCAAATCGGTCATTAGGGTTTATGGCAGATTAGTATTTGTTTCGAGCAGATTGGCCGCATCGCTGTCGAACGTTGCGTAAAGCGAGAGCAGAGAAAGCGAGCTTTCTCTGCCGAGCAACAGCAACGTCAACGAAGTTAAGGCGTAGCGGGCTACGGCGAGACAGGGATGTGGACAAGATGCCGAACGTTACGCAAAGCGAGAGCAGAGGAAGCTTGCTTGCTCTGCCGAGCCCAAGTAACGTCATGGAACATAAAGAAATGCTGATATGGCATAAACAGACCTAAAAAAGAAGAGATTGATTGAAAAGTCGGTCTAATGACCGATTTGGGTTATAAAAAGGATGTCCGTTCGTTGTCTGTTATCCTGACGGACAATGAGCGTCCAAAGAATGAAAAACGAATGAAGAGATGAGGACGCTACAGCGTACACGGTACAGGTCTACAGCTGAAGACAGACCAGAAAAAAGGAAAAGACGGACTATTGGCAGATTTGGGTTTAGCTCAAATCGGTCATTGGAATATACCTATTCGAAATCTCCTACGGAGAATAAATTTGTAGAACAACGTGATATGCTATTAAACGAAAGCCCCTCCGGGGCAGGGCGATTCCCCATGCATTGCACGATTCGGCAGTCACTCCGTAGGAGTTTTCGCTTAATAGCCAACATATTACCCCTTGCCAATGATACTCCGTAGGAGTTTTCGGTTTCCTAATGGCCGATGTGGGTTTAACGTGTTCATTATTGGAGTGGCCCCATAGAACGACCAAAGAAAACATTTTCTTGTATGGGCAGCAAAGTTGGATGGAATGACTGGGGTCAGGGGCGTTTGGTGGCGACGGCGGCGAGTCGGGAGCAACGCTTTGTGGGATGGCTTTCGGCCAAGGCGGGGAAGTACTGCTCGAGGTTTTTGTCTATAAGTTCGTCAATGGCTTTTTGCGAGTCGATGTTATCACCCAAGGCGGTACGGCTTAGGCTGTCTCGGACGGCCTGTATCTCGTCGGGGTCGTAGCAAAGTTCGAGGAGGGCGCGGTTGATAAAGCCGTTTCCGCAGTTATAGAGCTGCACGGTGCAGTAGGAGAGCATGACGTAGTCGGTGCGGAGCAGCTCGTCGACGAGGTCGATGTCGGCGACGTTGTCGTGGGCGGGGTCGTAGTAGATGGTGCTGAAGTAGTACCAGTAGCGGAAATCGGAGAAGAGTTCCTGTATGGGGAAGTTGTAGAGGATGTTCCAGAAGAAGGAGTCGCCGATGACCACAAGGGATGGGTTGTGCTCGGGAACAGGTTCGGCAAGCGTGACATCGACGTACTGGTTGCGCTCGGAGGGGATGCGGAAGGTTTTGTTGAGGAGGTCGTCGAGGTCGGCATCCGGCTCGCGGGTGGAGCCGTGATAGGGCTGGCCGAGGGTGACGGGACGGATGGCGGGGCCGAAGGTCTGCATGTAGCGCATGACGGAGTCGAAGGCGTAGGTGCTGGCGATGTTGCTCCAGTGGGTGCCGGTCTTGGTGAAGAGGAGGTAGTGGGTGTGGCCGTTGAGGCTGTCGAAGCAGTGACAGAGGTCTATGCAGCGGAAATCGTAGAGGGATTTGCTGTAGTAGTCGTAGGCGCGGTGGTGACCCATGAGGCGGTCGCTGTGGGCTTTTGCTCCGCGGTCAGGCAAGTATTGGGGGTAGATGCGTTCCTTGCCGGGCAGGAGGGCCAGGAAGAGGTGTACCCCCTGCTCTTCGAGGATGGCCTGCAGTTTGGCCAGGCGGCTCATGCGGCGGTAGAAGATATTGGGCTTCTCATAGTCAGGGATGCTGTCGGGGTGGTAGTGGTGAAAGCAACCGGTGTAGTATTCGTCTACAAACCATGGCTCGAAGAGGTAATTGTCATCGCCTACGACAACCGCACCGGGGTTGGTGGAACGGTGGTAGGCCGACCAGAGATATTGGTTGTAGAGACGGATGGCGGGTTCACGGAAGCCGTGGTGTTCTTTGAGGTATTGGTCGGTGGCTTTCTGCCATTCGCCCGACAGGAAGGCGGCAGGAGTGAACTGCGGTTTCCCGGCTCCGACGTAGACACCTTTGAGGGGCTTGACCTTGATGAAGGAGGTGGCTCCCTGCAAAATGGTGAGCAGGAGGAGACCGAGGGTCACGAGGCAGAGTATCTTGGGCGTGTTGCGCATGGTGTCAGAATCGGAAATAGATGAATGGACTGAAATCTGTGGCAGTCAGTGCGCCGAGGCAGAAAAAGAAGAGCAGGCAGGCCACAAGCCACACGGGTATATGAGTCTTGGGACTGTAGTGAGAATTGAAAATTGAAAATTGAGAATTGAAAAATAGCTTGCAGAAGGCGAAGATGAGGGCCACGATGAGTGTGACGTAGAATTGAGAATTGAAAATTGAGAATTGAGAATTGAAAATAGGCTTGCCGAAATCAAAGGCGAAGAGTCGTTGGATGAATGTCCAGCAGGAGGGGAGGTCTTCGATGCGGAAGATGGCCCAGCCGACAAGTAGGATAATGAAGGTGGGCAGTACGAAGAGGGGATGACGGCGTTTGGTGTCGAACAGGGGAATGTGGCGGGACAGGATGCGCTCCACTACGAGAAAGAAGCCGTGATAGGCACCCCACAGGACGAAGTTCCAGCTGGCCCCGTGCCACAGGCCGCTGAGGAGGAAGACCACCCAGAGGTTGAAATAGGTGCGAGCGGTGCCGTGGCGGTTGCCGCCCAGAGGGATGTAGAGGTAATTGCGCATGAAGGCTCCGAGGGTGATGTGCCAGCGACGCCAGAACTCGGTGATGCTGGCGGAGGTATAAGGGTTGTCGAAGTTCTCAGGGAAACGGAAGCCCATGATGCGGCCGAGGCCGATGGCCATGTCGCTGTAGCCGGAGAAGTCGAAGTAGAGCTGCATGGTGTAGGAGGTGATGGTGACCCAGGCGGTGCCGGTGTCCATGGCGGCAAGGTCTCCACCCAACGCCACGTCGACGGTACGCCCGATGACATCGGCGATGAGCACTTTCTTGCTCAGTCCGATGACGAAACGGTAGAAGCCTTGCAGACATTCATCCCAGCACAGGCGGCGACGGGCGGTGATTTGGTCGGCAATGTCGGTATAGCGCACGATGGGACCGGCAATGAGCTGCGGGAACATGATGATGTATACCACATAGTCGGTAAGCCGCTGCATGGGGGTGTTGACGCCACGATAGGTGTCGACGACGTAGGTGATGGACTGGAAGGTGAAGAAACTGATGCCGATGGGCAGAAGCACCTTTGTCCACGTCATGGTGCCGAGACCGAGGGCAGAGAGCAGGGCGTTGGCGTTGTCGACAAAGAAATTGGCGTATTTGAAGTAGGCCAGCAGGCCGAGACTGATGAGGATGGCACTGGCGCAGAGCAACCGCTTGGCGGCGGGTCGGTCGGTGCGGTGCATGGCCTTGACCAGATAGAAGTTGGCAACGGTGGAGGCCAGCAGGATGAGGATGAAATCGGGTGCCCCCCAGGCGTAGAACACGATGGAGGCAAGCAGCAACACCAGGTTGCGTCCCTTGGACGGGACAAGGAAGTAGACCACAAGAAAGAGTGGCAGGAAATAGAGGAGGAATATGTGGCTGCTGAATATCACAGGGAGGAATTGAGAATTGAAAAGTGAAAATTGAAAATTAGCTTGCAGTCAATGCTTAATGTTTAATTCTTAATTGCTTAATGCGTTGCCAGTCCACCAGGGCAGTGAGGGCAAAGAATACTGCCATCAGGCATACCGAAAGGCTGCGGTAGGTGAACCAGTTGTGGAGGTAGGAATGGTCGGCGGTGACGAGGTACCATAGCAGAGGGGGTACAGCAGTGAGCAGACAGAGCAGCGCGGTGCCTGTTCCTTTGCGGTTGAAGCGCCAAAGCAGTAGAATCCCCATCAGGATAAGAATCCAGATCACGTAGTCCCAAGGGATAAGCGAGAGATTGTTGGTGACGGCATCAATCCGTGAGTAGTCGATATTGGCCCCGGCACGGATGGCGAACTGGCTGGCGCCGTCACGGATGACGTTCTCGCCGGTCAGGATGGTGGCGATGCCCCATTTGGCAATCCATGTGGCGCCATAGCCTACAGCCCATAGCCCTGAGGCAATGGTCCACGAAGCCAGTTGCAGGGGCCAGGGGCGGCTGTCGGAACGGCGTTGCTGCATCATAAGGTATACGCACATGGGTATGCCCCACGTCATTACGGGACATGTGAGGAGATCGAAAAAAGCGGTCAGCGAGCCAGTGCAGAAGAGCAGCAGGGCCATCTGTCGCGGCTCCTTAACCCGATACACCACCCAGAGGGTGGCGCACAGCGCAATAGCCAGCACGGGTAGAAACTGGATGGAGTATTGCATCATGAAGCAGTTGACGAAGGCCAGTGCCAGCGCAAAAAGTAGTGCCACGGCTTTTCCCACACGCCGGTAGAGGGATGCCACTACCCATGCCAGCAGGAGAGAGGAAAGCAGATAGAATAGGATGCGCAGGGAGGAGTAGTCCCACAGCAGCAGCAGGAAACGCATGGCGAAGGTGCTGCCGTGCCAATAGCGGCCATAGTGGAGCGTACACATCGTGGTGTCGCCTTCGGTAAGGCGTTTCAGGCTTTCGCATTGTTCGCCTCCGCCGTCGACACGGGGATTGAGCAGGATGCTGGTGAGCAGATGCTGGCTGCCCCCGTTGCAGGCTTGATTGAGGATAAGGGCGTCGGTGAAGTTGTCGAGGTAGTAGGCGGGTCGGCAGAAATAGACGAAAGAGAAGTCGCTTTGCAAGTCGCCGCGTTCAAGGGTGCGTGCCGCATGGCGTAGGATGGGCTGGTTGGGCAGCAGGTTCGCCGCCAGGCCGAAGAGCAGATAGGCTGCCAGCAGGCCGAAAAAGACGGCGAGATATTTCGTAATGGTGCGTCTCATGGAACGTGGGATGGGGAATTAATACTCTTGGCTGCCGTCTTGCAGTAGGCGCAGTTCGTAATTCTTGCGGTCTTTGGTCACGATAACATCGAGACAGAGACCTGTGAAGAGCGACAGCAATGCCGCAAGCAGGAGGAACATGGAGACGATGAGTGTGGGGAAACGAGGTACCAAGCCGGTATGGAAGTACTCGACCAGAACGGGGATGAGCAACAGCACTCCGGCAAGGGTGAGGAATGCGGCCAGCCATGAGAAGAAACGCAGCGGGCGGTATTCTTTGTAGAGTAGGACGATGGTCTTGAGAACGCTGATGCCGTCGGAGAAGGTGTTGAGTTTCGACACGCTGCCCTGCGGACGGTCGCGGTAAGCCACGGGCACCTCGCGCAGGAGGAAACGGCGGTCGAGGGCATGGATGGTCATCTCGGTCTCGATTTCGAAATTGCCCGACATGACGGGGAAGTTCTTGACAAAGGTGCGGCTGAAGGCGCGGTAGCCGGTCATGATGTCGTGGATGTCGGTGTGCCAGAAGCGACGTATAAGCCAGCGCACCACGCGGTTGCCCCCATTGTGGAAAGGACGCTTGTTTTGCTCAAAGTAGGTGGAGGAAAGCCTGTCGCCGATTACCATGTCGACATGCTCTTCCAATATTGGCGATACCATCTGGCGCGCCTGTTCGGCGGGATAGGTGTCGTCACCGTCGGCCATCAGGTAGCAGTCGGCTTCCACTTCGCGGAACATGCGGCGGATGACATTGCCCTTGCCCTGCATGGGTTCATGGCGGACGATGGCGCCGGCTTGCTGGGCCACTTGGGCGGTGCCGTCGGTGGAGTTGTTGTCGTAGACGTAGATGTCGGCCTCGGGCAGTGCAGCACGGAAATCAGTCACCACTTTGGCGATGGTGGGCGCTTCGTTGTAGCAGGGCAGGAGAACGGCAATCTTCATAAGGGGTTGTCGACGACAAAGGGTTTGTTATCGGGCGGGGAGTACCACCACCTTGCGTGCCGGGCGACCGGCAATCTGCACGAGATAGACACCGGGGCGGTCCACCGCAATGCGCTGAGGACTGGCAGCGGAACGGATAGTGCTGCACAGGCGGCCGGAAATGTCGAAGATGTTGATATCAAGTCCCTCAGCACCGGCAATCTGGATGAGGCCGGGGAGCGAAGTGATGGTGGTTTCAAGGGTCGGGAGCGGGTCGATGCCGATGGGCTCGACATAGATGAAGTGGGCGATGAGGATGGAGTCGATGGTGACGTCTACAGTGCGCGGGTTGGTGGTGTCGCCGTCGTTCCAGTGGGTGAACTGGTGGTTGCGGAAGGGGACGGCACGCACAACGGCGGTGGAGTCGGTGCAAGTGGGCTCGACAACCACCTCGACAGTGCCCATGGAGGTGTCGGCTGCGTAGTACTGGAGTTTGTAGCCGGGGTATTCAATCAGATGGGTGAATTCGTTCCACCCTTCAGCAGCAGAATATTGGTCGTAGGTGCCGCAGGGGATGTGGACACTGATGGCGCGGTCCACATCGAGGAAGGTGTTGTTGCCCAGTGTGGGCGGCTGGGTATTGAGGACAACGATGTCGTTCAGGTTGGAAGCGTTGGCAAAAGCGTTGCTCTCGATGCGGTAGACCGAGGCGGGAATGCGCACGTGGGTGAGATGGGCGCAGTTGCGGAATGTATACGCCTTGATGGTGTCTAGACTCTCCGGCAGATAGATGTATTGCAGGTTCGAGCACTCGACAAAGGCGGAGTTGCCGATGTGGGTGACCGAGTTGGGGAGGTCGATGGTGCGCAGGCGGTTGCACTCGCGGAAAGTGAAGTCGCCAATGCTGGTGAGCGAAGCGGGTATCGTGAGGGTCATTAGGCTGTTGCAGGCATAGAAAAGGTGGTTCGGGAGCCGGGTGACCGTGTTGGGTAGTACGATGGAGTCGAGTTGGCGGCAGACAGCAAAGACACCTTCGCCCAACGAGTTAAGGGTCTGTGGCAGAGGAATCTTTTTCAAGGCGATGCACGACTCGAAAGCACTAGTGCCAATGCTGGTGATGCCCGAGGGCGCCAAAGTAATGCTGCGGAGCAGCGAACAATACTGGAAGGCATAGTCGCCGATGGAGGTGATGGAGTCACCGACAATGACATCCTTGATGCGTGTGCAGTTGGAGAAAGCATGGTCGCCGATGGCGTTGACAACATAGGTTCTACCCTGATAGGTGATGGTGGAAGGAATGAAGAGACTGTCGGAAGGCTGGCAGTTGGTCGGCCAATAGTTGTTCGAGTCGCCATAATAGGTGACTACGGCAGTGCCCTTATCATTGTCTACATTGTAGTAGAGTCTCTTTCCGGCGGTGACCACCGAAATGTCGTAAGCCGAGGCCTTGCCGATGCCAATAAAGAGCAGCATGGAGATGACGACAAGTCTTCTTGCAATATTCATGGGGAATTTCATATTAATGTAAAGTATTTTTAATGAATGTGTTGTTTGAATGATGAATGATTGTTTCGGACTACAAAGATACGCTTTTTTTTGAATTTAGAATTTAGAATTGAGAATTGAGATCTGTCGGGGTGATATCTCTCAATTCTCACCTCTCAATTCTCAACACTCTACAGGTTCAGGCTGTGGATGAGGCTGCCGAGGTTGGTAGTGAACAGTTTCACGCCGATGGCCAGCAGAATGACACCGAAGAATTTGCGGAGGATGGAGATGAGTGTGCCGCCAAGGAGACGCTCTAGGCGGTCGATATAGCGCAGCACAAGGTAGTCGATAACAATGTTGACAAGCAGGGCAATGAGGATGTTCACGTCGTCATACTCGGCACGGAGGGAAATGATGGTGGTCAATGCCCCCGGTCCCGCAATGAGCGGGAAGGCGATAGGGACTACGGTAGAGCCCCCGCTGGAGGCATCGTTCTTGAAGATTTCCACCCCCAGAATCATCTCGAAAGCCATGATGAACAATACAATGGAGCCTGCAACGGCAAAGGACTCAATGTCGACACCGAACAGCTTCAGGGCCGCATCGCCCAGAAAGAAGAAGATGACAAAGATGAGCAGCGAGATGAGGGCTGCGTAGAGCGGATGGAACTTGTTGCCGCTGTGTTTGAGGGAGAGAAAGATGGGGATGGAACCCGTGATGTCGATGATGGCAAAGAGGACCAGAAAGGCACCTACAATTTGGATAATATTAATCATAATGACTGTGGTATTGAGTATTAATTATTACAATATTTCTATGATGGTTTGCGTGACACCGTTGAAGGTAATGGTGTCACCGACACTTTTGCCTTTCAGTGCCATATAGATGGGGGTCTGGGCACTGATGGCGAAAAATACCTCTTGGGGATGGGACTCGGGGCAGCGGAAGGGGACCAGGAATTTGCCTGCACCTATACTGAGGAAAAAACGCTGCCTGTCGGTTATGACGATGGCACCATGGTCGGCCTTGTCGAAAGGACTGTGGTCGAGAAGCCCCTGCAGAACACGGATGCCAGCATTGGCATTGGCCAGCTGTTTGGCGTACATGTCGCGTGCGCGCATCATTTTCGTGCGGTAAGCGTCGTAGCGGTCCACGTTGGCCCCGTAGTCGTTGCTCTGCTGCTGGGCGGAATCCATCTCCTGCTTGGCAGTGGCTGCAAGCTGTTGCTGCTGTTCCAGACAGGCTTGGATGATTTGGGTGCGATGCTGTTGACGTGTCATAATCAAAATAAACGCGGCAATGGGAGATTTATTGTAGCAAAAATGAAAAAAGGGGCGGCGCGCAGCGCCGCCCCTTTTTGAGAAACTAGTTTTACTAGTAAGACTAGTTGAGGAGATTATTTCACGATCAGTTTCCTGACCATGTTCACCTGTTCGCCGCTGATGCGGACGAAGTAGGCACCCTGGGCGAGTTTGTCAACTTCCATGGTCTTGACGCAGTCGCTGTTGCACTCGAGGGTCTCGGTGGCAACGGTGCGGCCGTTCATGTCGACCACTTCAATCTTCACCTTGCCGTTGACGCCGCCCACGCTGATGGTGGTGGAGTTGGTGGCGGGGTTGGGGAAGATGGTGCAGGAGACACCGTCGGCCAGGTCGATGCCCTCAGTACCAGTGGTGAAGGTGGTGACGGGGCTCCATCCGCTGTAGTTGTCAGCACCGCAGAGGGCACGCACGTAGAGGTCGTACGGGGTGTTGTAGTCGAGACCTGTGAGCGTGGTGTGGGGCTC